>JAEEGL017245421.1_pt1 | contig 90225 bp, 83 predicted proteins | sample 9134231 | NCBI WGS metagenome assembly JAEEGL01 (sample SAMN16246548, study PRJNA631951) | gut metagenome | biome: gut microbiome; feature: rumen; material: fiber-attached | host: Bos | place: Iran: Karaj | collected 2018-10 | reverse complement strand
CGGAGAGCGACAACGTGGCCGTTGTCTGTGCCGGGAAGCTGGAGCAGACCGGCGGCAGGATCCTGGTCCAGGCGGAGCGCAGCCCCGCCGCCATCCAGGGGGAAACAGTCATTACCGGCGGAAGCATCTCCGCCTGGGGGCACAGCGGGAACAGCGCGGCGGAGGTCAAGGTTTATCCCGACGCAGCGGCGGTCCCCGGACTCACGGGGACGGCGGAGTTTGCCCCCTTCCTGCCCTTCACGGACCTCTTCGCCGCGGACGATTTCTATGACGCGGCGGTCTGGTGCTATGAAAACGGCCTGTTCAAGGGCACCTCGGAAACCACCTTTCCGCTTCCCCGCCCTGACTTCCTCGAAATACTGTTCCGCGATTTCCGGGCGCTCCGGGCGCGGGCCAACGATCGACATGTCGCCGATGAAAATATTCCAGAGCTGCGGAAGCTCGTCGAGTGGGAAATGAATTATAGGGACAACTATAGTGCAAAAAAGAAGCTGGCATTACCCTCTTGCACGGTAATACCAGCTATTTGTTATATTTTGATACGAAAACCACACCTTATCTATCAATAGGGTGTAGTCAAACCGGGTAAAGTGCCCTCTTCTATGTTCAGCTTACCAGTTCTGCCGCAAGTCCTTCGATTTCAGCTTTGATGTGTTCCTCGCTGGGGACGCTCAAGCCGACCGTCCACCCATAGGGTATTTCTGCTCCAATGTCAGCGATGCCATTAAATCGCTCCTTCAGTTTATAGCCGCTGCGCTCATAAAAACGGTCGCCGCAGCAGTCAGCCCAACTCTCTGGGAAGATTGTAAAACTGGTCTTACGAATCTCTGCCATGCCTTTTAGGTAGCACCATCCTTCATCCGGCGTTATGCCTCTCTGGATCAAGCTCTGTATGCACTTGGGGTCAAACTTCTTATCCCCCAGTTCCTCTACCTTGATAGAGCCGGATACCCGATCCGTAATCTCATCGAAGTAGATTGCTCGGCTCCTTGCCATAATCTTCGCCGTTTTAGACATCGGCCCATTGCCAAGGTCAAAGTCATCCAGATCCGGCATAGTCTCGTTGGATGGAATGATACCCTCCTTTATTAGCGCCTTGGCTTCCTGCGCTGAAAGTTTGCTCGTGTCAATACTCACAACAGTTCCGCGCTTTGCCGGCACAATCGAATAATGGTCGTCCAATGCGAAGACCAGTAGTTCTTCATTGTCCACTTCAATTTTTGTGCCAAGAACGCGGTATTTGAAGCCTGATTCCCAACCCATATTCGCATAGATTGCCCTGGACAGACCAACGCTGCTGCATCTGGTCATGTTGAAGGAATCGTCTTTGAACCGTCCCCAGTGAAGAGATTTCGGAGTCTTTTCATTGGCCTTTTTTATGATGACAAGTCGTTCAGTCGGATTGTAGAAGATGTCTACATTCTCTACAATCTTGTCCTCGCTGCTTAGCTTGGAATTACACACGCGGTTGAAATACACCCCACGGTTGTCAAACGTCACATGAGCTTTTTCACGAACACTAAAAAACTCCGGGCGGAATACTTCACAGTGGCCAAAATCGTACCTGCTGAAAGAATACTTGTCTACTGTCCTGGCGTTGATCTCTCGGTTCGTCTTATCAACCCATACAGCGAACCCCTCTTCTTGTGTCTTTCGGTCGGGTTCTTCTTCTGTAACTTCATCCACGTCCGGGAACAGCTCATAGTTATCGGAGTCGATGGCATAGCGATGCTGAAAGCCGATGGCCGTCGCCGTCATCTTCTTTTCTTCAGCCTCAATCTGCTCCAGAATCTTATCCTCGATGGTCTGTAACTCTTCTTCATCCATGCCGGCAGCTCGAAGTCCTTCTCTGTTGAAGTCCTCCGGGTCAAATCCTCTCCAGTTCGGAGCCATGCCAACAAAGCCCTTGAAAGCTCCATTCTCAAAGACTTCAAGCTGCTGCAGACCATATTTCCAACCGCCTCTGTTTGCATTCAGAATCCTAACGGCCTGCAAATATTCTTCTCTGGACACAATCGCTTCGTGCTGATCACGGGCATAAAACTGTGGCAGCGCACCATGATTCGGAACGGATTTATGATCCTTAAAGTCCGGCGTGTATGTTTTCTGTGCCAAAACATCACCGGCTCTCCGTTCATTCCCGACAATACTCTTGACTGATTCTCCACTCCACTTGACGTTTCCGCCGAGAATCTTCCCGGTTTTCGTAATCCGTGTATGCGTCTTCCGGCCTAACCGCATTAAGACAGTTGCTATCAGATCCGGATCGTACCCTGCACGGAACATATCAAAGATAAGGCGGACAGTTTTTGCTTCTTCTGGATCAATTGCGATTTCATTAACGCCAACACGCCGGTATCCAAGCAGGCTCGGCTTCATGTAGTCGCCCTGAGAATACCGCATGAAATAGGAAGCGTTCATTGCCTCGGATTTCTTGTGGCTCTCTTCCTCTGCGACCAACGATAGCACTGTCAAGGTGAAGTCCACGTTCTTGTCCAGCGTGTACATATTCTCAGTCTCGAACAGGATGCCGACAGGATGCGGGAGCTTTCTCAGTTCATTGACGATAGAAAGGCAGTCCTTCAGATTACGATTAAGGCGGGAAAGGTTCTTTACGATTATCATATCGAACTTTCCCGCCCTGGCGTCTTCCAACATCGTCAAGAGGCCGACTCGTTTATCCATGCTGGTTGCCGTGATGCCTTCATCGGAATATAGGGCCACAAGTTTCCAGTCCGGTCTCTGCCGAACGTATTTCAGGTAGTAGTTCTTTTGAAGCTCGAATGAAGAAACCTGCGCGATTCCGTCTGTGGATACGCGGCAATAGACAACCACACGCTTTCTGACTGTCGGATCATACGGACGGATCTCTTTACGCGCAGGAATAAACGTGACCTTACTCATGTCACGCTGGCGACCATATCGTTCTCTTACTGCTTCTTTATCCTGGTCAAGACTGTTTGAATAGTTTTCGTCGCTCACAGCAACCCCACCTTTTAAAACTACGACTTATACTCTGTCACATTGTAGTGGCTCAAATCAATGCGCACCGTTTTCCCGCCCGGCAAAAGAGTTCCTTCTTCAAACCATAGAGAGTCAGACGGAAATGGCACTCCAATAACCGTAGCGAGGTACTTCACAAATCTCTTTGAACTAATACGATAACGATATTCTCCGCCGCGTTTTGAAACACTGACACGAAAAGTATCGTTGTCTCTCGTTTCGGCAGCTCTGATAAAGAGCTGCTTTTCTTTTTCATTGATAAACAAATGAATATATCGGGGATAATTCAAATCTTCAAACGTCTTCTCCGCAATACGGATTCTTTCATCATAGAAATAGATTGCAAGGCCTCTATTTGTCATATCCGCTCTCTCCTCCTTCTTCTCCATCGAAGAAGCTCATTCCCATTTGCTTCACTTCTTCTCCGGTGCTGGGGAGATGCGGGAATTCGATTTTGGCCTGATGTTGGTCGTACCTGATGCCCAAAGAGTCTCCCCAGCTTTCCGGGAAATGGTCTGTCTTCTTTCGAGAACGCTTTGTTTCCCGTCCTTCTGCTTTGGCCCTGGCACGCTCCTGTTTTTCAAGTTCCTTTTGCCGCTCAAACTCATCGAGACGCTCAAGGTCTTCGGGTTTGATTTCTTCATCATCAACGCCAGCGTTCTGGCGGGATTTCCTCGTCATCGGGAAATCCTCGGCGTCCTTCAACTCAAAAACCATAATCAGCTCATCGTTTGCATCTAATTGACGGGCCAGTGTACCACATACACGATAGTATTTCCCCTTGCACCAGCCCATCTTCTTGAAGAATCGCTCGGCAAAATCTTTCCCGGAGATCATTCTGGTTTTGCGGACTTCGCCTTTGACGGTACACCAACGCTGCCCGTCCTTATCGTCCGGATCACATGGCTTTATGATAAACCATTGGTTTTCCCAATCCACCATGAGCAGGATATGTGTAACGCCTTCGAAGAAATTGATACAGGCGGTATTGAACTGAAGGCCGTTCGGTCGGAAAGCCACATTCCAGTCTTTCATATGAGAAAAGTATTGACGCCGGATAACGTGTGCTCCGTTAATTCCAAACTCCGGAGGGGCCTCATGGAACTCTTCCATATACTTTTTTATTAGTTCCTGATTATCAAATTCCATGTTTTTCATCTCCTCTGTGGCATCATTCTTTGCTGGTAGTATCAACGATGTGTTCAAAATCGCTTCGCATGAACAAATTGTTTTCGTGTGATTCCGGCTTATATGTTAATGCCTTTGAAGATTGCTCCCCCGAGTCGCTTATTTTTCTGTCAGGTATTTGAATAATTGGCCTTTGATGTTGGTTCTCAGTCTCCTGGCTCGCTTCATTTTGCGTTGGAAGGCTCCAATACCATGTTTTCATCTTCCGAATTGAAACAATTCCTATCATCTTTTTGGCATTCTTTATTGTCCGTTCAGAAATACCTTGCTCTCGAATATTCATGATTATATCGGACGCTTTCTTCGGACCGCTGGATAGCATTTGAATCATTATTCTCGCCGCAGTCTCCGATTTTGCTCCAATGCTGTCGGCATCAGCTTCAATATATCGTTCCAAAAAATATGGATCATGCTCATTCTCTGTTTCGCAATCATTTATCCAGTGAAGCGCACCGTTGCTGTCAATCCTAAATGCTAATTTACGTCCTGACGATGCGAGGCTGCTCTTCACATGCGTCAAATGGCGAATTTGATTATCCTCATCTGAACAATCAATCTGGAGTACACTTCTGGCGAGCGCCATAATGTCAACGCTGCCCAATCCTCTATACAGTTCTTTTTGGCTTGATCTCTTATTTAGATGTCCAACCAAAATTACAGCGCAGTTGAAGGCGGTTGCCCAAACGCCGAGTTTTTTCATTACTCGACGCATTCCGGTTGCGCTTGAAAGGACTGAATCCCCAATATAGGCCTGAAACGGATCAATAACCAACAATCTGGCTTGCAGGTCTATTATTGCGTGTCGAATCATTTCATCGTCCAAGGTTAAAGTAATGATGTCCTCATTGATGCATGACACTCGTTCGCAGTCTGCTCCTGCACGTTCAAGCCTTGGTTTAATGGTGTCCTCAATGCCGTCCTCTGAACACTGATAGATCGCATTAATCGGATCATGTGCTCTTCCATCCGGTAGCGGTTCCCCTCGCGTTACTTTTGCAATAATGTCCATCATAAGAAGGGATTTTCCGCATCCGGGATCTCCTTGAAGTACACTGATCTTTCCAAACGGAATGTACGGATACCATAACCATTCGATCTCAGTCCTGGTTATGTTGCTAAACCGTTTATACTTTGGAGCTTCTACGTCCATAATGATCACCTGCTACAGAACATACTTATTCAAAGGCTATTTTACAGTTTCAAATTTTGTCCAAAAATATCCCCACAGGAACATAATCTCAAAAATGTTCCTCGCAGGAACATAACCCTTTAAGGGGGCAAAGTTTTAAGGCGCACAAATGTCTATGCAAAATGCACTCTTACTCAAATCTGCGGGCTGATAGCGCCAGAATCGCACATTTGCGCCGCTTCGGATTCTTCCCTAATATAATTAGGTCATAGGGATAATCATTAAAGAAAGTGGTGCAACCCATGTCAATTGATATGAAAAGTATTGGAAGCCGAATCCGGTATTATCGGCTTCAAAAGGACTGGACCTTGAGCGAATTAGCGAATGTCGCTGGTCTGAGTTGGCAGCAGATCGGTCACATAGAGCGAGGAGAACGGTCGTGTAGTCTGGAAACACTGATCCAGATTGCCAACGCTCTAATCGTACCTGCCGATGAGCTGCTCGTAGATAACCTCATAGCCTCCAGTAGCAAGAAGGATGGCGATGAGTATTACATGCTTCTTGACTGTACGCAAGAAGAAGCTACCATTCTTATAAAGAATATGAAGAGTCTGAAAGAGATTCTCCGCAAGTACACAATCAAGTAATCAGAAACTCATCCCTATGATGCACGGGCATGCCGTTAGGTGTGCCCGTGGTGTTACCTCTGATAATGTGCTCCATACTGTATTATCACGATTGCCGTCCTTCCTCCATTATCAATTCGGTTGTTGTATATTGTAGCCGCTTGTGGTATCATCGGGTCAGATAGGAGTTGATTGAGCGTGGGAACCACAAAGTATGTCATCTATCTTTCCGATGAGGAAAAAGCATGGTTAGGAAAGATTATTGAAACCGCACCGGATCGCACGGCAATGAGGGCCAAGATCCTATTGGCTTCTGACTTTAACAACCCTGAGTATTGCTCAGTCCAGGAAATGTCTCAACAGCTCGGCGTCTCTCATGCAACTATAATGAAAGTCCGTGCCGAATACGACAGGCTCGGACTGGAAGGCGTCATCTATCCAAAAGGCACGCTTTCGCTCGACCGGAGAGCAATTATCACGGAAGAAAAACGAAATCAGATTATCGCTTTGATTCATGAGCGTCCTCCGTATGGTCAACGCAGATGGACCATCTCTTGTCTCTGCGAAGAATTGGTCAAGCGAAAAGTGTTTGATTATATCTCCGAAACAGCAATCCAACGTTTTCTAGCCAGAGAAAACATCAACCTAAAGAAGCCAAACAAACAATAAAAAAAGAGGGTCCCCTTCCTCCCAATGGGATGGTGAGGGGGCCCTCTCACTTTATCTGGCAGTACTCCGAACCTCATTCAGCGTTATCCAGTTAAGAGGGTTCTCTTGGATTTCTTTTCCTCCAAGAGGGTCCTCTCCTTTTTAGCTGATGTCTTGAAGTTCTCTTACCGCACTCTCAAACATATTCTCAAACTTATATCTGATTTCCAATTCACCTTTTGGGTTGATACAAATATCATCGACCAAAGCATCCAGTACTTCCCGTGAAATAGTATAGTTTCTTGCTTTGCTTCCGATACTGACAATACGCTCAGTCTCAAACAACAGTTTATCACTTTCGTCCGTTTGCATTTCAAGCTCAGACAGCCGGTTCTGTATTCTTGACCTTTCAGCCACGATCTCTTCTTTCTTGGCTTTGAACCTTTCTCTTTGCAAATTCCCGTTCACATAGTTCTCATATTGACGTACAAGCTCATCATTCAGTTCCGTAATATGGTCTTCAAGCGTTTTCGCGTTTTCTTTTTCTGCCGGCGCTGCTTTCTGCCTCATTCTTTTGAGGGCGCTGCTTGTTTCAGCCATCAAATCCATCTGCTTCTTCAGCGAAGACTTGATGGCACCTCTTATCTTTGCTGCGTCATAGTAGTCTTTATTACATTTTGATTTGTTCCCAACATCCATTGAGTGCTGACAGTACAACTCATTTTCACCATGGAATTGCAAAACATTCCCACAGCAGCTGCATCGAACGCGGCCAACGAGTATATCCATATTTTTATTTCTGCATTTTCGGCGAGGGCCATTCGTTTGAATCACTTGCTGCGCCATATCATAATCTTCTTTTGAAACCAACGCTTCATGGTTGTTCTCAACAACATACCATTCCGGTTTACTTTTTCTTCTTGTTTTACCCAAGCCGATACCTATACATTCGTTCTTTCCATGTACTCTCGCGCCCGTATAATCGTATCGTCTTAGAATAGCTACGACCATATGCGTATCCCACAGGCGCTCTTCCGGCTTGGAAATATTTTTTGCAACTTTTCTCCCGTATTTCACATGTTTGTACATTGCCGGCGTCAGCATCTCGTTCATATTTAAATGTTCAGCTATCATCTTGCTGTTGCATCCGGCAACTGCCATAGAAAATATTCTTTTTACGACATCGGCTGCTTCGGGATCAACTACCGGAGTATGTGTCGGATCATTTCTATCTGTGGTATATCCATACGGAACTGAAGTACTAGGATTCATTCCTTTCTTCCATTTGGCGACAAATGCGCTTCTGACCTTTTTTGAAATGTCCCGGCTGTACATGTTGTTTATCATATTGCTAATGCTCACATCAAAGCTGAAGACGTTGGTGCCTTGCTCCGCACTGTCATATCTTGAGTTGATGGCAATCAGTCGCACTCCCAAGGCCGGAAATATCTGCTCCAAATAGTCTCCCATGCCAATATAGTCTCTACCCAATCTGGAGAGGTCTTTGACTATGATCGTACCGACAGATCCTCTCTTGGCATCCTCAATCATCTGACGGAAGGCCGGTCTGTTGAAATTGAGTCCCGTATAACCGTCGTCTTTGTATTCAACCATATCGCCTAAAATCTCAGGATGGACAGTCAGATAGTTTCTGATCAGGAGCCTTTGATTCTCTATACTGTTGCTTTCGTCTTTTCCGTTTTCTCCGAGGTCAGCGTCAGCCAGCGACAGCCTCAGATAAATTGCTATATTCTTCATTTTCATCACCTGACAGATGGAGAAAGCGTTTTATCACATCATCACATTTGAAAACGATTTCGATGCTGCTGTCGCTTGATACATATACGCATTCCACCAGCTCATCAATCAAGACCTGACTGTCGACCGATGTGGAGAGGTATTCATTCAGCTTTTTACCGAGGTTCTCAAAACTGTCAATCTGTTTACGCATCTTGAAAACCGTCTCATTTTCCATTCTGATTTGCTTCTTAACATGAACCTTTTCAGACTGGTATTTGCTATTGAGCACCTTATAATCGTTCTCATCGATGACATCTTCTGCAAGGTCTTTATAGAGATTGAGAATCAGATCTTCAATTTCCGCTTCCTTCTTCTTCAGATGCAACAAACGCTTTTCATGCGAGAGGAGAACCGACTTTTCATTTTTGCCATCACGCAGACTGCAGATAACATCTTTCTGACTTGCGACAAAACTGACAAGGTTCTTGATTTGGTCCATGACAGTAGCTTTTAGATAATCTTCGTATATCATATTCCGACATGGCGCGGCTTTCCTCATAGAGCAGGTATAAAACGCAGCCTGAAATCCCCAACGATTGCAGCCGTTGTTCTTTCGTTGATAAGTCATAACAGCACCGCAGTCTTTACAAATCACCTTTTTGGCAAAGCTATTCTTAAATGCTCCCCAAAGCGGCGCTACTTCAGATTTGTTCTTACGATAGTTGTCCGCGCGCCTGCACAGCTTTTCCTGTACAAGTGCAAAGCTGTCCCGGTCGATAATCGGTTCATGATCATTCGGATGGATTATCCATTCTTCCGGCTTAACCTTTTCATGGTCAACATGCTCTGCGAGTCTTGTTTTTATCTTTCCGTTTACCTTATCTCCGACATACATCGGATTCCTGAGAATATAGCAAATCGCAGACTTGCTCCATTTTCCGGTTTTTGCAGTTGAACGCCTTCTCTCGAATCGTTCTTTATAAACGTTTGGAATCAACACCTGCATGTAATTCAGTCTTTCCGCAATTTTCATAGCGGAGTAGCCCATAAGATACCAATTGAATATAAGACGCACATGGCAGGATGCTACCGGGTCAACGATCAGTGTGTTATTATTCCTATCCAACAGATATCCATAGGTCGATGTCCTATACTTTGCGTCTCCGAGATGATTATGAAGCTCTACCCCTTTGACAATTTTCTTTGAAACATCAACCGCATACATGGCATTAACCATGTTCTTTATAGAAACAGCCATACCAACACGGTCTTCCTCGCGAGAGCTGTCATATCGGTCATTTATGGAGATGAATCTTACACCAAGATGCGGCAAGACCGTTTCAAGATAGTATCCAGCCTCAATATAGTTACGTCCAAAGCGAGATAAATCCTTTACGACAATACACTCGATTTTGCCGGAATGAATATCTTTAATCAGTCTTGCGAAATCCGGTCGCGTGAAGTTTGTACCGCTGTAACCATCGTCACAATAGATTTCCTCAAGCTCAAATTCAGGATAGTCCTTTACGAACTGCTGTATCATGAGGATTTGTGTGCCGATTGAGTCGTTATCGTGCTGATCGGATGAACGCCTGACATAGCCGCCCACTTTAACTTTGCGGTCCTTTTGGATCGCAGGGATGCGTTCTTTGATTTCAATCTGGGCAACATCTTTTCTGCTTTTCCTTGCCATTTCACACCTCCAGCCTCAGCCACGCCTGCGGGAAAAAACGCTTCATTTCGTCATATTTCGGAACAAACTCGACCGCTTCGTTTCGGTATACCAGCACTTTTTCTACATACTTCTTTGCGGACTGCAAGCTCAGTTTTTCATCCTCAGACATATCAGAATACGTTTTAATCCATGTATTCTGTATACTGTAAGCTGCCTTTATGCGCATGATTATTTCGTATAGCTCTGAATAGCGTTTATCCAGTTCAAGGAACATTTCCTTATCTACATAAAGCATCCTGTCAAACACCTTATGCAGTTCGTCATCATAGGGCTGGACCTGCCGTTGCAGTTCCTTTTCACACTCTTCCGTACCCAACATTTGAAGTACATTCAAAGCGATTTGTCTCTCACAGCGCATTGCGGACTCCACTTTGGAAATAACAGTATCAGCAGGAATTGCTCTTGTCTTATACTGCCGCGTTACATCATTTTGACGTGAAACATGGTAGTAATGTCTGCCGTCCTTCTTGTAATCCCTTAAATACATGTTAATCTGAGTTTCCTTATCGAACACTTTTTTGCACAGTGGATTCTCGGTTCTTGCAATCTGTTTTGTGGTTTCAGGTCTTACATTAATCTTTTCATAGGCATCCTCATCGATATACGCCGGAATCTGGATGAAGAATAATTCACCGTTCCTTGTGGTTTTTTGTTTGCCTTTATAGCGCGTATCCGAAAGAATCTTTTTGACGGATCTGAGATTCCATTCCGTACTGATTCCTTCTGTGCTTCTTCCCGCAACACGCCTCAGATAGATCTGCGGTGCTTCAATCTTTTCCAGATTCAAAATATCCAGGATTTGCTTTTGGTTTTTCCCTTCTAACGCCAAAGAGAAAATCCTGCTTACGATTGGCCTTACATTCTCATCAATCACAAATCTGCCATCTTCGATGCTGTATCCATAGAGAGTGTTTTGTCTTTTTCCCCTCGCATTAGATAAAGCTGTCACGCAGTGCGCTTTTCTGCGCTCGTGGTATTTCTGATCAAGGAACTCTTCAATCTCATCTGCGGTCTTTCCAACGGAAATGAAGTCATCCTTAACAATGGCAAAGTCGATTCCAGCAGGGAAGAAGCCATGTCGTAAAAGATTGTATCCATTCAGAGGATCTCGTCCAAAGCACATGATGGACCAGAAGACTATACAATCAAAACGGCGATTCAACCCGGCTTCTTTCATTTCCAGGAAACCGTCTTCGGAATCGGGCTCGCTTTTCTTATCTGAGTACCTTTGGGTTATCCGGATGCGATGCTCTTTAGCAAACTGTTCGATCTGTATATTCTGTTCTGAAACGGAAATCACATCGCCGAACTTAGTATTCTTTCTTGTGTAGCTTGCCGCAATCATTTTCGTCAGCCTCCTCTCCTTCTACGAACCGAAAGATTTCATTAAGCTCTTCTTCAAACTTGAAATGTACTTCTATTTCCTTTGCGTTATTAATAACCACGCTTTCTATCGTAGAAACCACGACGCTACGGGAAAGCTCCGAAAGGTTGTTATACAATTTCAGATTCTCAACCCACGGCTGGAATCTCCATTGATTATTGAGGAGTACCTGCTCTTTTTGTTCAAGAGAGCGCAATGTGTCTTCGGCCTTGCTTCTGCTTGCATCAAACCGTCCGTTAATCTCATCAAACTCCTTGCGGTCAACCAGACCCTCCACCATATCCCGGTACAGCTTTGCTTTCAGCGCTCCGTAATGGTCAATTTCGTTCTTGAGTTTTTCTATCTGAACTCCGACGACGCGAAGTCCGGAACGATCTTCCTTGTTTTTAGTGATATAAGTAATCATTCTTTCAGCCTTATCCAACAGTTCAATTCTGTGGCGCAGAGCCTCCAAAACGATTTGCTCTACCTTTTCACAGTTGATGAGATGTGCAGTGCAGTTTCCGCCCGCCTTATACGTAGAGCAATGATAGTAGCGGTACTTTTTCCCGCATCTCGTAGTGGATCGTCTGACCATACTCTGTCCGCAGCACCCACACTTTACATATCCACCCAAAGGATAGACCGTCTCGTGGCCCGGAGCCACACGAGTATCATGCCCTCTCAAATCCTGCACTAAATCGAATGTGGTTTTCTGAATGATAGGCGGATGGGTGTTTTCCACTCGAATCCAGTCCTGCGGCGCAATCGGCACGGACTTCTTTATTCGATAATTGATACGCTTATATTTCCCCTGAACCATGGTTCCGGTGTACATCTCGCAATTCAACATCCTTGTAACGGTTTCGCGTGTCCACTTCGCGTCGCGTGCCGATTTGAAACCGCTGTTATAGTTGAAGCCTTTCTGCCGCTTATACTGATATGGAGGATGGATACCCAATTCGTTCAACTTGTCCGCAATACGCTGTGAGCTCATGCCGTTCAGTTTGAACTGAAATATCATTTCGACTGTTCTTGCGGCATCTTCATCGATAATCAACTGATTTTTGTTCTCGGGATCCTTTTCATATCCAAACATTGCAAAACTTCCGATAAACTGTCCGGCTCTTCGCTTTACGTCCAGATGACTTCTGATTTTCAATGAAATGTCACGGCAATAAGAGTCGTTCATCAGGTTCTTGATTGGCATTACGATCGCGTTATCGCTGCTGTCAGAATCAAATGTGTCATAATTATCATTGATTGCAACCAGACGAAGCCCCATTGAGGGGAATATCTGCTCCAGATACCTTCCTGTTTCGATATAGTTTCTCCCGAAACGAGAAAGGTCTTTGACCATAATGCAATTAATCACACCCTTTCGGGCATCATCCATCATCCGCACAAAAGCCGGGCGGTCAAAGCTCGATCCGCTATATCCGTCATCCACATACTCTCGCCTAAACCGGAAAGCGTGATTGCGTGAAATATAATCCATAATGAGATCCCGCTGACTATGGATGCTATCGCTCTCCGATTTATCTCCGTCTTCTCTTGACAGGCGTAAATACAGGCCTACTCTGTCCGATGTAGTGTTTTTCAGAATCATATTCTTTTCTCTCCTCCCGGCTGTTTTCCCCCATTTTATTCAGCAACTTTGGCAAGTGCAAATGTGCGATTTCAGATTTTTCCCCTCGCGTAGAGTGCATCCTTCAGGCACTCTTCAAAGGGCTTTTTCCCTGCGAAACTGATTTTTACGACCACCCCATGACTGCGATAGCAATACGGATTTTTGATTTGTCTGATGTAATCTGCAACCCTTTGCGCAACAGGCAGGTCGTCATGAATGACAACGTTTTCTATATCAACCAATTCGGTAGTATCGGCTATCATCTTTTGTTCCTTTTTCAAGTCGCTCACCCCTCCAATTTGGGTATAAAAAGAGGGACAAGGCCTAAACCTTGTCCCTGATTAGTGGATTTCTTCCGTTATTCTGTTTTGTCCTCGCCTATGATGCGAAGCATCGTCGTCGGTGTAATACTTTCAACAATTCCTCTTTTTACAGCCTCCTCGCACAGAAGTCGGCTGCTCCATTTTTTATGTCCTATAGGTGGTTCTTCCTTTGCCATCTCTTTCAGTGCCTTTACGACTTCCTGATTGAAGCGGCTGTAGTGTCCTCTCGGCTTGCTTCGGTTTCCCCGGAGCGTTGTCTCCAGTCCAAGTGTGGCATACTCTGTGCGGACGGTCTGAATCGTTGTATCTGTTGTTCCAAGCAACTCTGCAAGGGCAGTCAAAGAGTATTTCTTCGGCTGAGCCGTATCTGACATAAGCAGAATCCTTGCCCGCATGATTTTCTTTTTAGGTTCTTTCCCTTCACTCACGATCTGTGTCAACTGATTACGTTCATCGTCACTCAATTTGATAAAATACTTTCTCCTTGCCATAAGACCACCCTCCGCAGAGTATCTTTTATGCAGTTATGGTAGCACAATGATATGGCATAAGCAAGAGTGAAAATGAACGCAGCGTCGGGCTGACTATCAGGAATCGCCGGCCATATATCCGTATCCGAGCACCTCATAGTACCCGACCGGGAACTCACGCTGCGCAACGCTGTCGCCACAGTTTCCTTCAACGGTATGGACAATGCCATTCTCAACGTACTCGACAATTCCTGTATGATCTGCTACGCCGTCCTGACCTCCGGTACTCTCCTTGTTCCAGTCATAGAAGATAATCATACCGGATTCCGGCACGTCATATTTGTCCAGCCATTGCTGTCTGCCCTTGAACCATTCCACGCCATACGGACACCATGCGTACAAAGGAATGAGACCATCTTCAATGTATCCGCACTGATCCGCACACCAGGAGACAAAGCATGCGCACCATTCAACACGACTGCTGAAGCCATACCATGACCAGTACGGTTCGCCGCCGATGTTCCCGATCTGAGAAAGAGCAACCTGAACCAGCTCGCTGCCGTGTCCGTTGTCTCCGATGATGCCGTAGAGCACGGCATTCCAAAGAGAGTTGTCCATAGCAAGCAGCTCATGCATTTCGTCCTTCTGGCTCTTTTTGAACCGATAGAGGTCTGCAGCCTCATCTGCCGTCAAATGGGAAACCGTGATGATGAGGGTAGTGTAGGTCTCTTCCACCTCCATTTCTACGGTGTTCCCTTCCTCATTCGTGGTCTGGACGGTTACCGTATAGCTTTCGGTGTCGGTATCATAGGAAATCTTGTTTATGTCCCAGAAGATTTCCGTCAGGATCTGCTTCTTCTTCGCATTCATCGTGGCGACTTCCATTCCATCAGTGGGGTCTGTCGTCGTCTTCACGGCGTAGACGGCAAGCACCTCCTTCCATGTCGCCCTTGCGCCGTACATCTCCACCGCATCATGGGAAACTGTGGCCTTGATGTTCTCGATCTTATTCTGGAACTCCGTATTGATCTCCCGGATCACAGCGGGCATCTTCTGCTCACTCTGCTTGTTGGCATCGGGGGAAAAGAAGATCCCAAAGCCGGAGGTGACAACCGCCGCAACCAGAAACAGAATGACCACAAAAACCACGATAGCCAGACCTGCGGCACCGGCGACTGCGCCGATATTCGCGGCAGCCTTCCGCGTCTGCTCTACCACAGCGGCAAGTCGCTTTTGGATGTTTCTCTGGGTTCTTGCGGAGGTAATGGCTTTTTGCTTCGCCACCACGAAGACCTGCCGTCCCTGCTCCTGTCGCACGGCTTTTTGTGCCGCCTGCCCTGCCGGGTTTGTAGCAGCGGTCCGGAGACTACGGCTGTTTCTCCCCGTGTCGAGCCGATTGACCGTTCCTCTGGGCTCCGTTCTCTCGGATACCACCACATGGCTGCCGGCAGTTTCCCGTCTTGCGGTATGCTTCGGATACTGCGGGTTTTGGCTTCGCTTTAGGACAGTCACAGAGTGATTGTTCTGTACTCTCTTTGCCGTGTCCGGCTTTACTGCCGCTTCGCTCCGCTGCGGAGATGATTCCACTCGCGCATTGACCGTCTTCAGATAGTTCGGATTCGGGCTTTCTGGCAATTCTGCTTCTGCGAGTTTACTCTGAACTCCGTCTTTTCCGATCTGTTTTGCGCTTTCTGTCTCCTGCTTTAGAAGTCCCTTTTGCTGTGGCTTCTTTTTGTTCGGAGGCGTTTCATTCTCCGGTACTGTCGGTGCCGTTTCTTCTGCCTCAGGCGCATCAGGTTCATCGGGTTCCGCAATCTGCGTCCCGTCTAGCCGTTTCTCTTCCTTCTTCGTCGCTTTTGTCTGCTTTGCCGTTTTCCGGCCACGCTCGACCATCTTCCTGACACCGGAGCCGACAACACGAACAGCGTCGTGGGCAAGCTCACGGCTTCCCTCGGCGGTATTGTCCACTGCATAACCAGTTGCATTCTCATGGCCGTCCTTTGATAGATTCTTCGCAGTATGCTTTGACCGGGCAAAAGATTCCTTCATCCGGTCTCCGTACTTGATGGCGTTGCCGTGGGTCTTTTTCTCTGTGCTGATCTTCTTCGTCCGATGCTCCGCCATCCCGATCACCGGCCTTCCGCCATTTCAAAGAAAGCGCCGTTCTCATTCGGTTTGGTCGTCATCAGGCGATAAAGCTTTGTGTTGGTAGGGAAACGGTTGACGAAAGGCACGAGGGAACCTCCGTACTTGATGAGGCCGCAACCGGGGTCGGAGTTCGTGATGTAGCTCATCTGCTCGTTGGAGATGTTCAGGAGTTGCGCCAGACGGTCCCTGTCCGGGGCTGCCTGGTTCAGCATCACGATGAACTCAGAGTTGCTCAGCATTGCAATACCCTGCTTGGAATCCCAAAGGTACTCCACGTTCTGCGTGATGGCGGTGGGCCAAGCGCCGCGTTTACGGAACTGACGCCAGGCACTGTCGAAGAACTCCGCGCTGTGCTCGTTCTCGAACACCACATGGAACTCGTCGATGAACACATGGGTGCGCTTTCCGCGCTTCCAGTTCAGGCTGACGCGGTTGATCATAGTGTCGGTAATGACGAGAAGACCGGCAGGCTTGAGCTGTGCGCCGAGGCCGTGGATGTCAAAGACGACTACACGCTTGTCCAGATCTACGTTGCTCTCATGACCGAAGATGTCCAGAGAACCCTTGGTATAGAGCTCCAGAGAAAGGGCAATCTGCTGTGCCTCCGGCTCCGGCTGATCCATGAGCATTTCACGGAGCGTGGAGAGGGTCGGCACTGTCTTTTTCCTGGTAGCTGCACGGTACACGGCGGCGATGCAGCGGTCGATGATAGACTTATGCGCCGCGCTTACGGCACGGTTGTCGATCTGCTCGATGAGGGACATGATAAACTCGGACTTCACGACCATTGGGTTCGTATCACCGTAGCCCTCCACCATGTACATGGCGTTCAAGCGGTCATGGCCACCTGCGGAAACCCGGATGACACTGCTCTGGTCGCCCATGATTTCCACCAGCGGGACATACTCGCCCTCCGGGTCGCAGATGATGATGTCGTCTTCGCTGTTCAGCATGATAGAGGCGATCATCTGCTTCGTGATGAAGGACTTACCGGAGCCGGGGACGCCGAAGATGATGGAGGACTGGTTCTGTAGCGTATCTCTGTTGCACATGATAAGGTTGTGGGAGATGGCATTCTCGCCCATGTAGATGCCGCCCTTATCCATGATCTCCTGCACCTTGAAGGGCATGAAGATCGCCAGAGATTCGGAGTTCAGCGTCCGGAAGGCGTTGATCTTTCGCGTCCCGATGGGCAGCACGGTGTTGAGGCCGTCGAGCTGCTGGTATTTCAGAGGCGCAATCTGACACATCTTTGTGCGGGCGGTAGACAGGATGCGATCCGTTTCCTGATCGAGTTCTTCCAAAGAATCCGCCATGACCTCCATCGTAATGACTGCCAGCATCATACGCTGGTCTCTCGCGGTCAGGTCTTCCAGGAAGGCCTTACTTTCCGCTCGCTGCTGCTCCATGTCATAGGGAACTAGAGCGGAGAAGTTGTTGTTCTTGTTCTGCCGGCGCTGCCAGTTCGTGATATTAGTCTCCACGCCGAGCAGCTTGCTCTCTGCCTCTTTCACAGCCTCGTCCATCGGGACGGAGATAATGTCGATGGATAGCATCATGTTCCGGTGCATATCCATCAGCTCGGAAATGAACCAGTCGCGGATGTAGCTGGCGTAGTATTTCAGATACAGCACGCGGACGTATTTCTTGCCCAGCACAAGATAATCACTGTGCTTCTCAATCCCGTCCGGGCAGATATAGTCCTTGAAGCTGTGTCCCAGCTTCATACTGTCCGTGAGATTGAACTGATAGAAGTTCTCCTCGCCGCTGCGGTAGAAATCATGAAGGATGCGCAGACGGTCGTCTGCCGAGAGCTCCGTCGCCTTGGAATCCATCACCATAAGGTGTCGGTTCAGCTCTGCACCAGCTAGATTAAAGAAGCTCCTTGCGTCCTCCAAACTGCGCTTCGTCACAGTGATCGTGGCGTACTTGTCCTGTATGATCCCGTTTGAATCAACGGAGCTGTTTAGGATGTTCTGATTCTCTTCGTCTCGGTACTCGTCCAGCCCGTCGTATTTCATCTGCATGAGGACAGACTCTTCAAAGTCTGCCTGCTTCGGGCTGTGGTTGCTCAGCGTGAACTTCGCTGTGCTGGTGGTATCCAGTGCGTTCAGCACCGCGATATACGCATCGAACATGGCTTTTTTTGCTTCATCGCTCGCCACGAGATAGTTGATGTCCCGGATCTTCCAGCACTTTGCATAGCGGTCCTTACCGACAAGAAAAATGCCGTCCGGCCAAATCCGCTGAATGGGAATCACGTCCTGCACCTTCTTTGGAATGGAGTACGGCACCTTCTCCTGCTGCATGATGGTTTTGACTGATCTAATCATTGGCTTTCAGCGCCTCCTTTTCCTGCCGTGTGAAATCTTCCCGTAGCATTTCGTAGTAAAGGTTTTCTGCTTCAAAGTGCAGCTCCTTCGGCTCCAGAAACTCGCTTCGGAGCCATACCCACAGAAACTGCTCCGCCGTCATGCCGTGGTAATTGACAAAGCCCATGGCTGCAAACGGCGCAGCGCCTAAAATACACAGCCACGAAACTGTCTCCATCCCAAGCACCGGCTTCAGCAGAAAGTAAATCCCCACGGCGATCCCCACCGCGAGGACAGAAAAAATGAACTGTCTAAGCGACAGTCCGAAAAACATAGATTCGGTGTAGTCCCGAATATCTCTATTGATCTTTATTTCCACGGGCCTTTACCTTCTTCACATAGTCGTAGGTCTCTCTATCGCACCTTTTCACTCGCCCCGTATTGATGTAGACGATGCTCCTGGCGGGGAAATAGGCAAAGCCGATCAGTGCATCCCCTACGCAGAACAGATCGTCCGGCTTCGCCCTTTCGTATCTGTCGATCAGTGTCTCCGGGCCTTTCAGGTCATACGGTTCCACCGCCACGATGGTATCCCCATTTGCCATGTGGATCAGATACTCTTGAATATAGGTCATGTTGTTTTTCCTCTCTTCTTTTCCTCTTGTCTCTGCAATGCTTTCTTCATTTCTTCCTTGCAGACACATTCTTCGGCAAGGCACTCGATCTCACCCTTGTGTTTCCCGCCAAAGTACAGGCAGTATTCACAGGCGCAGTCTTCAACGGTGTAGCCCTTCCAACGGTCATAAATCCATTTCGCCAATGCTCAGACCCCCAGCATCTCATGCACGACCTTATCCGCCATCTTCACGGCTCCCACAAGGATCAGCATATTGAAGATCAGTTCTCCCATATAGCTCCAAACCATCGTGGCTGGTGCCGCGCTGGAATCCACCATCGGTGGGCTGGATGCGAAAGCGGAGAAAATGACACAGGCAAGCACGATAACTGCTCCCTCTAGGCAGACTGCGGCATACCCTTTCAAAAAGCTCTTTCCGACATTCTGCGTTGGCTCACCGGCGAAGGTGGAAAGCGGGATCGGCGCAATCGCCGTGAAGAGATACATTTTGAAGAATCTGCCGTAGACGCTAAGGATCATAATGAAACTCAGCACCCAGATGATAAGGTCTCCGATGAGCGTGACCGCCCAAAGCGGAATGCTCTCCAGGAAGCTGCAACCCTCGATGGCTGTGATGACCTCCTGCGGTAAAGCCGTCATGGCATTCCCTCCGAAACCGCTGGAGCTCATAATGGTGCTGATGATGCCCTGCACGATGCTGAGGAATGCCAGCATCAGATCCATACCATAGGAGATCACGGCCTTGGCCAGAATGAAGCGGATAAAGAGCCGCAAAACGTGTTCGGGCTTCTTGATCTCCGCGAAGCTGCCGCAGGTCTTCATCAAGCCGATTACAAAGAAGAGCACCAGCAGCGCGTAGCCGATTGCCTGCAACGCTCCGTAGATGCTCGTGATGATGTTCCAGATCGAGCCGCCCCGGAACTCTTCTGGCGACTGTGTGATAATGCTCCAGATCTCGGCCAGTTTTCCGTTCCAGATGTTCAGGGCTTTCTCCAGGTTTTGTACGACCCAGTTGTCCGACATGTCTTCACCTCCATTTCCAAGGGGCGGCTTTCAAGGTCGCCCCTCTTGTTGTACATTGGATCACGCAATGATTAGGTCGAGGATCTCCTTGGCAAAGGTAATGACAATGCCGCCTGCCAGCGTGAGAAAGCCGTTGGAACGTTGCGACGGGTCGTGGGACTGGAAGGACAGCCCCACCTGCACGATGCCCCAGCCCAGCAGAATCAGGCCCACCGCACGGATGAGGCCGAAGATGAAGGTGGATAGGTTGCTCACGACGGTCAGCGGGTTGCCGTCCGCGGCAAATGCCGGAACGCACATGCAGCAGGGCAGAAGCAGACCCAGAACGGTCGCAGAATACTTGCGGAAGGCCTTATGAGTCTTCTCAGGGATGGACAGCTTTTCGGGTTTAATGGTTTTGTTGTTCTTGTTGTTCTTCATGGTGTTCATTCTCCTCCAAATACTTGATTTTCTCTTCCAGCTCTTCGCTTGAAATGAGTTCGTAATGATGGGTTTCTCCGCCGATCTGAACGGCTTCGGAGAGAAGCTGCGGATCGATGGAAATGGCGGCGATGCTGCGATTGTCCTCGCCGTGCACGAAGGGTTCCGCGCCGCCGTCCGTGGTCAGCGACACATTGGGATGCTTCAAAATGTCGTACTTTAGGTCCATGACTGGCCTTTCACCTCGGATCAGAAGCAGGGCGTACTGGTTGTCCAGCATCCGCACCTCGTCTGGCGTCATGAGTTCCCGCCCTGCAAGCTGCCAATTGGTGGAATAGTTCTTGTGCATACCTCGGCTGCGGCTGTAGGTATTCATGTCGATGGTCTCTTTGCCGAGAAGCTTTGAAACGTACTCATGGGTGGACTGTTCGTTGCCGCCTAGGTACAGGAATTCATCGCAGTTGCCGATGATGCTCTCCCATTCCTTTTCATATAGCGCCTTCAACTGTGCGAGGTTCTGGAGGATGATACTGACCGAGATTTCTCGACTCCGCATCGTAGAGATCTTCTGGTCAAAATCTTCAGGCAAGGCAACATTCGCAAACTCGTCCATGATGAAGTGTACATGCACAGGAAGCCTCCGATCATGTCTCATGTCCGCCTGGTAGTAGAGTTGCTGGAATAGTTGTGTGTAGAGCATCCCAACGATGAAGTTGAAGCTGCTGTCACTGTCAGGAATGACCGCATATATCACGGTTTTCTTCTCCCCGAGACTACACAGGTCGAGTTCATCCGTTTGGGTAATGCTTGCGAGAGAGTCCAGATTAAACTTCTCCAAATGGGAAACCAGTGTAATCTGAATGGATTTCAGCGTCTTTCCGCTGCCATGCCTATATAGCTTGTAGTATTTCAAGGCGATATGCTCCGGGTTGCGCATCTCTAAACGGGCAAAGAGGATGTCCAGCGGGGACATGAAGTTTTCATCGTTCTCTTTGACCTCTCCGGCACGGATCATCTCCATGACCATAGGGAAGTTCTGTTCGTCCTCCGGCGCTTCATAGTGCAGATAAAGGACCAGCGCCATAAGTAGCATACTTGCTGTATTATCCCAGAACGGGTCCTGGCTCTGGCTCCCCTTCGGCGTGGTGTTCTTGAAGATGTTTGTCACGAGCCGCTGGATGTCGTTGTCGCACCGCAGGTACACGAAGGGGTTATAGCAATGGCTCTTTTCCATATTGATGAGGTCGAGCACCTTGATGTCATAGCCCTTTCCTTTCAGGAGCCCTCCGGTGTCCCGCAACAGCTCGCCCTTCGGGTCCAGGCAGACATAGCTGGTGGCGGCGTTCATCAGGTTCGGCTTGGCGAAAAATCTCGTCTTGCCTGCGCCGGAACCGCCGACGCAAAGCACGTTGAGGTTTCTCCGGTGCTTTCGTCCGTCCAGTCCGATGGCGACGTTCTGCGTCAGGATCTTGTTGTTCGTACTGTCCTTACTGGCGTACTTCCTGCTGATCTCACTCGGCTTGCCCCATTTGGCCGAGCCGTGTTCCTCGCGCCTCCGGTAGTTTTTCTCATCGGAGAGATAAGCGCCGATCCCGATCCCGTAGGCCACAAGAAATGCGAGGACAACCCGAAGGCTGTCCCCGCACCATTCGATATGAAACGGACGCTGAAAAATGCTCTGCGCATGGTTCAGGAGGTCTGCGAGATTTCCCCCGAAGGCCGGCGCTATCAGAAGCGCGAGCCAGACGACAGGGATAACGCCGGTAAAGTACAGAATCAGGTGTGTGCGGTCCCGCTTATCGTTTCTCACGGGTGCGCGGCCTGAGCTTCCGCTTTGGGGCAACGAAGCGGACGTCTCGCTTAATTTTCTGCGTGTTCAGCTTCTGCTTTGCCATACTGACCTCCCGTTATCTCGTCGGCTCCGGAGCGGCCTTGTTCTGGTTGCGCTGGAGGTTCTCCATCACTCGATTCATATCGCGGGAGATTTCCCCGGCCACATCGCGGATCTTCCCCAGCTCGGTACGGAACTCCTTGGGCTCTATCTTGGTGTACTGCTCCGGCATGGTCTTGAAGTCGTAGCCCTTGGTGGGAACGCCGTACCGCTTACAGAGCATATACGAAACGCAGTAGGCAGCGATGTAGTGGTCGCTGTGGCGGTAGCCCTCGCCCTTGTCCATGTGTGCCTGGGCGAGTTCCTTGGTCAGCGCCTGGAAGATGCTCGGAGCATCCATGCCCTGCCGGACGAAAATGGTCTTCTCGTCCGACTTGTAGATGGCGTTGGCGTTCCCAGCCATTTCGTTGTTGATCTTCATCTTGCAGGGAGCGTCGGTGATCAGGGACTTCAGGAGTGTGCGGTCATCACGGAAGATCTCATGCTCGACCTTCTGGTAGTCCTTGGTCTGAGTAACGTCGAACACCCGCTTGACGTTGTAGGTGACGCCCTTACTGCCGTCCTCGCGCTCGTATTCCTTGCCGGGCTCCAGCAGTATGATGGCCTTCTCGCCCTTGGCGATGGATACCTTATCCTTCTTCCAGTCGTCAAAGGTCTTCATGGGACCGACTGCATCGGCGTTCTGGGCGGCGATCAGGATCGCGTTGCTGACGGAATAGCGGTCAAAGTGCGCCTGCACATCCAGATAGCACCGGAACGCATCGCCGCTGCCCTGCATCTCCTTGGTCGCATCCTCGATAATGCCGTAGGCTTCATCACGCTCCGCCTTCTTCCGGGCAACGTACTCCTCCATATCAAAGGGCTTATGCTCCTTTTCGGCGGTCTCCTGGTTATCGAACAGTTCATCAAAGTTTTCCATTTTGTCTTACCTCTCATTTCTTTCATAATTGTTTTTTAGGAGCATATCCTGCTCCATGGATTCCTTGATTTTGGCGCGGGACTTCCGAGCCCCTTCCATCGCCGCCCGGATTTCCTTCAGCTCCTGACGAACCGAATAACGGGATTGGTCTTCTCTTTCGGACTTCTCATTCTTTATTGCTTGTGTTGGCTTCAAAGGCTTTGAGAAGCTCTCGGACGGACTGGACGGTTCCTCCCGCGCCGCCATAGGGTTTTTGGTCTGTCTCTCTTCCTTTGTGGGATTGGACATGAGGGCATCCAAAAAGATGTCCTCTTTGCTGCGGTAGCCGCCTGTCTGTTCTTTCATGTGTTCCAGATCCACATTCCTGCCGGTCTTAGAACGCTCGATCTCACTGCGGACGGATGCCATGTCGACAGTAGAGAGTTGGAAGCGTTCAAAGATGCGGGCGACCTTGCTGGAGTCCTCAGCCCGTACCATGATGTCCGTAGTCCCGTTCAGAACGTCCCGATCCTTCAGGGCACAGTAGAGAATGCCGTAACGCTTCGCTTCCTTGCAGAAGGTCATCAGTTCCTCATCCTTCACAGCAAACACCTTCAGTTCCTTTCCGGTGCGAATAAGATTGTTCAGCCGCGTCTTGCCCTTGGTCTTCTTCTCGTCCTTCAGAGCGGCAAACAACAGGATGGCGATCTCCTTTGCGCCTTTGCCTGTGATCTTTGCCGCGACTTCAGCTCCTTCCAGGCTCATTTTCACGACCTGATCCGCCGCTTCTCCCGAATAGCTCATTGTCGTTTTCCTCCTTCCTCTGAGTATTCTCGGTATCCTGATTATTGATCAGCCACTCCAGTTCTTCCTTCGTCTGAGCGGAGCGCATCAAGATGTCGTCACACAAGCCCACCTCCTTCCGTTTCTCTCGCATCTCCTTTGTGATCTCGCTGATCTTGACCTTCACGGATTCTGCTGTCGGGATGTCCTCGCTGCGCACTGCCCGACGCAGTTCGTTTTTCAGTTCATGACGGGCATCGTCCAGCCGCCCGATTTCCCGCGTCAGCTCATTCCGATGTGCCAGCATCTCCTCTGCGGTGTTGATTCCCAGGTTGGCAACCAGCCGAGTCTCCTGATCCAGTCGGTCCAATTTGGCGAGATCCTCGCGCAAGAAAAAAGACACCCGTTTCACGGATGCCGGATGCTTCTCGATGATATGCAGTTCGTAACAGTAGCGGAGATAGAGTCGGTAGAGGGAGGACTTGCGAGGATAATACACCGGAGGCGGCTGGATACTCCGGTACTGCTTCACTTCTTTTCGTTCGGCTTCGGGGAAAGCCGGCTTGCGCTGAAGGTTTTTCAGGATACGCCGGTCTATCTCCTCCAGATCGTAACTTTCGCCGAGCTTGTTAAAGCGGAAAAAGCCCTTTGCTCCGGGAGGCTTCAAGCCGGGTCTCTCCAGCGGTTTCCCATTCTCCTTGTATAGCTTGAACTCGTAGCCGGCCTTCCGCATGAACGCAACAAACTCATCTCTGGTTATGCTTGCGGATATGGCACGGTCGATGTCCGCGCGTATCATGCCCCGATAGGTTGGCCGCCCTTCCTTTTCAGCCGTGTATTCTCCATAGTTTCTCCCATGCCCGGACGGGCTCTCAATGACAGAGATGCGATACTTCCGACAAAGATCGTCGGACATGTCCCGCATGGCCTTGTAATCCTCCGGGCGGTTGTCAAAATGGAGTCCGTCCAAAAAGGAAACGGAGTTCAGTATGAAGTGATTATGATAATGCCCGGTGTTGCAGTGCGTGGCAATGACGACCTGGAAGCGGTCGCCCCATAGCTTCTGAGCAAGCTCCACACCGATCCTGTGAGCAGTCTCGGCATCCACCTCATCTTCTTTGAAGGACTGGTAGCCGTGGAAGCAGAGTCTTCCATCCTCCTTGCCCCAGAGCTTCTTTGTTTCTATGAACTCTTGCGCCGCTGTATCTTCGCTGATGCAGTTCAGACAAGTCACAAAGGAGCGGGTCTCTGTCTTCATATCATCCGCAGCGTGTTCTACGACACCCTGAATCGTATGAAACGAAGACATGACCTCCGTATACTCCTCCGTGGTTTTCTCCGGGTTCGTGGCGTATTCTATGACACGCTGGACGCTCCGTGTGATCGGCCAGATGGATGTTACCGCCATTGCTCAGTTCCCGGTATAGGCCTGAATGACCTTCTGGACTGCTGCGTGGTTTTCCTCCAGCGCCTTGCGAAGCAGCGGGACATCGAGAAGCCCCCTGGCATTGGCGATCTTGAGGATCTGATTGATGTTGCTCCCGGAGCGGCGAATCTCCCATATGAGCGCCGCAACATCCGCGTTGGGGCCTTCCTTCACTTCGACCCCACTGAGTACACGGCGGCAAAAGCTCTCGCGGGACATATTCGCCTTTCGCGCCTTTTTGGTCAGAGTGTCCATCTCGGACTTTGTAAACCGGAGCACCATTCCGCAGGTTCTTTTCATATCTTCTTGCCCTCTTCTTAATGTCTGTTGATCTGAAAGAGGCACATGGTAAAGACGCCGATTGCGCCGCCGACCATGATGCCGAGGATAAAAGCAAGCATGTGTTTCTCCTTTTTCGGTCTGTTTTAGCGGGGTCTTAGGGGCGCAAAGCCCCTGACAAGCTGTCGAGTGATATCACGAGACGTTGCTTGCGTAGCGATAATGCCATCCACTCCGCCCCCTGCCGGTGGCATCGTGGATGGTCATGGTCAAAGCTCATGCGAGTTTTCAAATACCGGCTGAAGGAATGATTCTCATCGCTCCAGCGATTCCTCCATCGGTTTGAATGGGATGGCGTGGATCTCTTCCCCGATCCGGATGAAGTTCTCCGGGAGCTTGAACTGCTTGGCATACCGATTGGCCTGTTCCTCCGTGAGGCTGCCGAAGTCCTCTCCGGAGCAGTCGCAGATGAAGCAGGTTCCGGCAATGATATCCAGTATCTCCCGACTGTTCTCTTTCATGTAGCAGCGTTCGATCTTCCAGCCATTCTCGCCGCCCTTCTCTGCGGCCATGTACTGCTCCAGCCGAACCATGGGGTCGCTGCCGTCCAGAGCAGAGCCATAGATGGAATAGCCGCCCATGTTAGCCAGGAAGGCCTTATTGTTGCTGCTGATGAAGTAGGTCCGGGCGGCTTCCGGATAGGGCTCCTTGAAGCTGTCCTCAGTGAAGACGACGTAGCCCTCCAGATGCTTTCCGCTTCGCTCTGCCTCGCGGAACGCGGATACCATCTCGCCGTAGTTCATTTCCTTTTCAGCCGGTTCCCCGTAGATTGCTCGGTTCAGCGCAGAACCGTTGAGCTTTCCTTCTTCATTGCAGACGATGCAGACCTCTTCCTCAAAAGGATAAAAGGCCTCGATGTCCCCATGCACGATGCTCTGCATATCTGCGAGCGTGTGTTTGATCTCTGTGATTCTGGCGATCTTTCCAGGTTCCAGCAGGACAACACGAATCCTGTCCGTGTCCTTCTGCGTATCTTTGGCAACCTCCGGGTCAAATGCGACCTTCTTGAAGCCAATGCTGTCACAGAAGAAGAAACCAGGTTCGATAATGTGCTTGTGAAGTCCGGTATAGTCATGGGCATCAAAGTCCCGATCCTGCTGCCGGAGCAAATCCTGAAAGGCGGTATATTCCAGGTAATCCGTGAATGTTCTCTCTCCGTCGTCCATCTTGACAACGCCGACGATCTCCGGGGAATCGACGACCTCTACGATATCCGACACGGAGAGGGATCGGCCCCTGTAATCCTCCGGGTGGTCCAGATTGAACTTCTCGAACACCGCTTCGAGATCACTGCAATCGACCTCGCCCTCATACACCTTGTCGTAGATGGAGCTGTTGATCTCACCGGAACCCTGATAGCGTTCCAGACGGTCCAGACTCTCGAAGGCGATGCGGTCGATATCCCTTTCCAAATTGATTTGGTATATTCTGATTCTCATCTTTCAAATTCCTCCTTGTGCTTCTGAAGCTCAATCCGCTTCAAGAGGTATTCATTCACGTCTTTTGCATCAGGAGCCGGGCTGTCGATCACGCAGTACTTATCCTTCAGTCCTCCCATGATGCCTTCTGTGGCTCCCCGACCTATCTCGTCGTTGTCCAGATGGAGCAGCAGCGCTTGCGTTTGTGGGTGATTGGCCAGATACCGTTCCAGTGCCACCGGAACCACGTTTTCCCGCTTGGTCTTATACACGCCGGCAAGGGAGAGGAGCGGGTCCTTCTGCCATTCCCGTCCTGTCCTTTTCAGCAAAGTGGCGTAGCTCATGGCGTCGATGGCACTCTCAAAGAGGTGGACGCTCTCCGCGTCCGGTCTGTCTGCCAGCAGGAACGAGTAGTGCTTGTCGCTGCCCGTAACCTCGCCTTTGAAGTTGCCAAGTGTCCCACGCAATGCGGCGTAGCGCATCTTTCCGGCTTCGTCATAACCGGCAAACACGACGTTGTGGTAATCCTTTGTTTCAAACAGAAGCCGCTTTGAGAGACAGTAGTCGATGATCTCCCGGTCGATGCCCCTGCGCAGAAGGTACTGCTCTGCCGCCTTCGTGTCATCGTTCAGCTCCGGCATCAGGAGCCGGTGTTCCGGTTTCGCCTGCTGGGCATGAGAAACGGACGGCATTGCTGCCGCCCGTCCCGTGATCGCCTCCACAGCGTCTATAAAGGAGTAGTTCTGTACCTTGATGAGATAGTCCAGAGCGTTTCTGCCGCCGATGCCTCGGGAAAACCAATGCCACATCCCGTTGGAAATCTTCAGGCTGTCGTGCTCCCGGGTGCAGTAGGTGTTTCCTGAAACCCTGACGAGTTCTCCCGGCGCTGCGCTTTGCAGATAGGTCAGAAGATCCACCTGCTTTGCTTCAAGGATGGCCTCTGGCGTAATGTATGGCATTCAATGTATGCCCCCCTCTTTTGTTGGGTAAGATACCATGTAAGGTAAAATGCAAGATGTTGATATTTCGGCGGATTTCTGATATACTGATAGAGCAAGGAAGTGATGCTACATGGCAACGAACAATTATCAGCCGCCCTTTTCGATTACCAATCAGATGCTAATAAAGGTTGCCGAGATTGCTGAAAAAACCGGCAAGATCACCAGTTATCGTGCGTTTGAAGCAAAGCCTCATTTGCGTCGAAACAACCGAATTCGGTCGATCCATTCTTCGCTTGCAATCGAGGCTAGTTCATTGTCTCTGGATGAAGTCAAGAGCGTGATTGATGGGAAAATGGTCATCGGTCCCGAAAAAGAAATCCAGGAAGTGAAGAACGCATATCAGGCTTACGAGATGCTCGGCACCTTTGATCCGTATTCTCTGGAGGACTTGTTGAAGCTCCATGGCATTATGACGTATCTGACCGTCCAGGAATCCGGCGTTTTCCGTTCACACAACGAAGGTGTTTTCAACGGTGACGTCTGCATCTTCATGGCTCCGCCCCCTCAATTCGTTCCAGAGAATATGCAGTCCCTCTTCGCTTGGATGAAGGCCTCCAAAGGAACGATTCATCCGCTGATTTTGTCTTCGCTCTTCCATTATGAATTTGTGTTCATTCATCCGTTCTCTGATGGAAATGGTCGTATGGCCAGGCTGTGGCAGACGGCAATTCTATCCGAATGGAATCCGGTTTTTCAATATCTCCCCTTGGAGAGCCGAATTCATGAGTTTCAAGATGGCTATTTTGATGCTATTTCAGCATGCCATGTAGCCGGCAACTCGGACAGCTTTATTGAGTTCATGCTCGACAAGATCAATCTCACGTTGGATTGGGCGTTTGAGCAACTTTCCGGGAAGGATGCCTATTTGACTGAGCCAGTCCAGAAACTACTGGATTTAATGGATTATGATGTCCCCTATACTGCATTTCAGTTGATGGAGCGACTCAGGCTAAAGACAAAGGACAACTTCAGAAAGCTGTATTTAACTCCGGCGCTCGAAAAAGGTCTGATTGTTATGGGGATTCCTGATAAGCCGACCAGCAGAAATCAAACCTACATTCGGAAATAACCCGCATCTCATCATTAACCGTCAATACGTATCCAATGATTTCTCACACGCCGTTAGGCCATGTATTTTGAGCCTACCGGCGTGTTTTCTTCTACCTTGCTTCTCTGTCCGTGCGGAGCTGCTCTTCACGAGCAAGATCATCCGCGTAGGACTCGATCATATTGCGTATCTCCTCCATGTGGCTGTCCCCGATTTTCAGCCATCTGTCGTACAGAGCTTCCAGCGGAGCATTCAGCTTCAGCAGCGCCCTGCACTGCTTGCCTGTCAAGTGGTGTTCCTCCATTTCCATCAGCAGATCCTCACGAATGTAGTATTCGTAAGCGTGGTCCAGGACCTCCCGGGGTTCCTTGGACAGGAGCTTCTGCTCGAACTCCTCCTGCTCGGCGTACATCTTCTCATATAACTTGGTGTTCATCTCTTCAACGGTCACGGTCTTCCACCTCCATTTCTTTCGTACTTCTACCGCTGGATTCGTCTTCCTCCCGATCCGTATCGACCATCTCGTTTTCAGGCTTGTCCATGTTGAGCTCGATGTTGAGTTGATCGAGGCGGGCCTGTTTTTCTTTCAGTTCTGCTTCCTGCGGGAACGGTCTCTTGACCTCTTCCTTTGCCGTTTCAAGCTGTTCCTTCGTGTGCTCCAGCTTCTGTATCTGCGCTTCCAGGCGGGTTTCCATACAGTCCAACACGTTGTCCATTCTCTGGATATTGCCGAAGATGTCCATGCCCAAAGACACGGTGTGCTGGAGACTGCCGGTCAGCGTGATGCGGTACTCCTTACTGAAGGTTTCAAAGAACAGCTCCATAGCAAAGCCCCGGTACTGTCCGAGCGGGACAGCATCGGGGCTCGTCATCGCTTTGCAGGCCTCCAAGATTGCGGAGCCTGCGGCTTTCTTTTCGTCATAGGTCCTGCCCTCAACGACCATAGGGGAGAAACCGTCCTGATTGGGCTGAGTGTTCTCGTCCCGCAAGGCCATATCTTTTTGGAGTCCTTCAATGACCTGCGTGTGTTCTGTGATCTGCTTGGGGTATCTGTGCGTGATGTCGCTCTCCAGAGAATAAATCTGGCTCAGATGATTGGCCTTGACCAGCTTCAGCTTGGCCACTGCCACATCCAGGTCCATCTTCTCCTTGATCTTCGGATTGCCGGAACAGAGGGCCTTGATTTCCGCATAGGAGAGGGCCGTTTCGTCGATGTCCTCCGCGCTTCTGACCGGCGACTTGCTCGTCATGATTTGGCCGATGAACTTCTGCTTGGATTCCACCAGCTGATAAAGGTATGCGTCGAAAGTGTTTTCCGTGACGTAGGTGTAGATTTCCACCTCCGGGTTTTCGTTGCCCTGACGGATGATTCGGCCTTCCCGCTGCTGAAGGTCGGCAGGCCGCCAGGGGCAGTCGAGATGGTGTTCGGCAATCAGCTTCTGCTGGACGTTGGTCCCAGCTCCCATCTTCTGCGTGGAGCCGATGAGTATGCGAATCTGACCGCTGCGCACCTTCCCGAACAGTTCCTTCTTCTTGACCTCCGTGCCGGCAGAATGGATATACGCTATTTCTTCAGCCGGTATGCCCATAGAAAGAAGCTTGTCCCGGAGGGCGTCATAGACGTTGAACTCTCCGTTGCCGTGGGGTGTGGAAAGGTCGCAAAAGACCATTTGAGTGGAACGCTTGCCTGCGGTCCGCTGCCAGATCTCAAAGACATTTCGGGCACAAGCGGCGACCTTGCCGGTCTCACTTTCGGGCAGCATGGGATTCATCAGGCGCTGATCCAGCGCCAACTTTCGCCCATCGTTCGTGATGACCAGCATATTGTCCTCCGAAGAGTTGACCATGCCGCTACGGACTTTCTCTGCTCGTTTGGCCAGATCGTCCACCATATCCTTCTGGTACTCGGACGGTTTCAGCGCCACTGTATGATAGACGGCCTTCGGCACAGGCAGGCTCAACATATCTGCGGTCTGGATGTCCGCACACTCTTTGAACATCGCCATGAGCTCCGGTAGGTTGTAGAACTTGGCAAAGCGGGTTTTCGCCCGGTAGCCGGTGCCTTCCGGCGCAAGCTCGATGGCCGTTACCGTCTCGCCGAAGGTGCTGGCCCAGGAATCGAAGTGAATCAGGTCGTTGCGCTTCAGCGTGTCATATTGCAGGTATTTCTGCATGGTGAACATTTCGACCATGGTATTCGAGATCGGGGTGCCGGTCGCAAACACGACGCCCCGTCCTCCGGTCAGTTCATCCAGATAGCGAATCTTCATATACAGGTCGCTGGACTTTTGCGCCTCGGTCTGGGAGATACCGCCCACATTCCGCATCTTCGTAAACGCTGCCAAATTCTTATAGTAATGTGCCTCGTCGATGAAGAGCCGGTCGATGCCGAGTTCTTCAAAGGTCACGATGTCGTCCTTACGGCTCTGGTCGTTGAGTTTCTCCAGTTTCGCCTCGATCCGTTTCTTTTCCTTCTCAAGCTGCTTTACAGAAAAGCGGTCTCCGCGGTTGGCTTTCAGCTCGATAATGCCGTCCATGATCTCTTGCCGCTGCTGCTCCAGATAGTAGCACTGCCGCCCGAAGGAGAGTGGGATCTTCTCAAGTTGGCTGTGACCGATGATCACGGCGTCGTAGTCGCCTGTGGCGATACGTCCGCAGAACCGTTTGCGGTTTTTGGTCTCGAAGTCCTTTGCGGTCGCCACAAGGATATTTGCCGAGGGATAGAGCTGAAGGTATTCAGCAGCCCACTGTTCGGTCAGATGGTTCGGCACCACGATGAGGCTCTTTCGGCAGAGTCCCAGACGCTTGCTCTCCTGCGCGATGGCCACCATCGTGAAGGTCTTCCCAGCCCCTACCACGTGTCCCAGCAGTTCGTTTCCGCCGTAAAGGCCGCGGGCAACGGCGTTGAGCTGATGCTGCCGCAGCGTGATTTCCGGGTTGATGCCGACCAGTGCCAGATGGCTCCCGTCATACTCACGGGGTCGGACGGCATTGAACTTGTCGTTGTAGAGGCGGCAAAGGCGCTCCCGGCGCTCTTGATCCTGCCAGATCCATTCCTGGAACGCCTGCTTGATCTGTTCCTGCTTGGCCTGGGCGATGGCGGTCTCTTTCTTGTTGAGGACAGGTTTCTTATTGCCGTTCTCGTCCTCCACATAGTCGAAAATGCGCACGTCCTTCAGGTTCAGCGTCTGCTCCATGATCTTGTAGCCGTTGATGCGGTCGGTGCCGTATGTGTTATTGGCTTTTACGTTGCTTCTGTCATAGGTTTTCCCCTCGATGTTCCACTCGCCGGTAAAGGTGGAGTAGTGAATCTTGATGTTTCTGCTGGACCACCAGGGCGTGTCAAACAGTCCGAACATGAACCGTTCGTAGTCCTCCGGCGGTATCCAGGTCGCACCGATACGGACAGAGATCTCCGACGCAGTCAGATCCACTGGCTGCACCTGCTCCAGTGCCGTGACGTTTACGGTGTAGTCATCTGGGTACAGCTCCGCACTGCGTCTTGCCCACTGAAGCTTCTCGCGGACATTGCCGGAGAGGTACTCGTCGGCAGTCAGGTATTTCGCTGCGGTGTCATTCCCATAGCCAAACATGGGGTTCAGGAAGATGACGCCCTTTAGATCTTCATAGATCGCCGGCTCGTCCTTGCCTGTCAGTTCCATCATGTAGGGCATATCCACCTTTGCCTTTTCAGCCAGTGAGATGGCGATGGCTTCAACGGCGGTATCCGTGTGAGTGATCTCCACCCGCTGCTTGATGGTGCGCTTTGAGAACATATCTGCCTTGCGAACGAAGTTCCCTTCATCGTTCAGCACCTCCAAAGGGGACAGCAGAAAGTAGGAGTTGTCCGTATTGAAGACGGACTTGTTGGCGCGGGAGTTGATGATGCCGTATTGGGCGGTGAAACTGTCATAGAGCTGATTCAGTTTCTTCTGCTCCGCCGCAATCATTTCATCCGGGTAATCCTCTGTCTGGTACTCGATGAGCTGGCGCACGCAGTCCCGGATACCGATGAGCCCCTTGATACGGTTTGCGCCGGTCACTGAGACCTCCACCGGCACCATGCGGCTGTTTTCCCGGTAGTAGAGGTTGCCGTCCACCAGGGTATAGGAGAAATTGCGAACGGACGGGTCTGCGGGAATGGATTTATCCTCCTCTTCTTCAGCCAGTTCCTCCGCGTCATACTCCCGAATGCTGCCGGTAATGTTCTGGATGGCCTCGGAAAGCAATTCGCCCAGGTCCTGATCCTCATAGGGAACGCAGGCGGTCTCCGGTCCGAATGGGCCACTGATCTCCCGCATCTCGCCCAGCACCATATCCGGGTTTTCCACGAAATACTGATTCATCGTGATTCCGTTTTCATCGGTGCCAAGGTGTACCCAATCCGGCTCTGTGGCGGTTAGGGTGTCCCGCTTCTGGAGGAAAATAATGTCCGACGTGACCTCCGTGCCGGCTGCACTCTTGAAAGTGTCGTTGGGCAGCCGGATCGCACCGAGAAGATCTGCCTGCTGCGCGATGTACTTCCGCACGTTGGGATTGGTCTTATCCAGCGTTCCCTTGCTCGTGACGAAGGCGATGATTCCGCCCGGTCTGACCTTATCCAGCGTCCTTGCGAAGAAGTAGTCGTGGATGAGAAAGTTGTACTTGTCGTAACGCTTGTCCCCCAGCTTGAAATCCCCAAAAGGCACGTTGCCGATGGCCACATCAAAGAAGCTGTCCGGCAGTTCTGTCTTCTCAAAGCCCTGAACCGCGATGGATGAAGTCTGGTAGAGCTGCCGGGCGATGCGTCCGGAGATGCTGTCCAGCTCGATACCGTAGATTTTGGAGTCTGCAAAGTTCTCCGGCTTCATGCCGAGGAAGTTCCCGACGCCGCAGCTCGGCTCCAGGATGTTGCCCCGCTGAAAGCCCATGTTCTCCAGCGCCTGATACATACTGCGGATCACGACGGGCGGGGTGTAGAAAGCGGTTAGCGTGGATTCCCGTGCGGCAGCGTATTCGTCCTCGGTCAGCAGGGACTTGAGTTCAAGATAGTGGTTGCTCTTTTCGTCGAAGCAGTCCGCGAGGCCACCCCAGCCCACATACTCCGCCAGGATGCTCTGCTCTGTGGGAGTGGCAAGCCTGTGTTCGCTCTCCAGCTTTTTCAGGAGCTGGATCGCCCGCAGATTATGGTAGTAGCGTTCCAGCGGCGTCCCTACGCCGATCTCTTCGTCCTTGATCTGATAGTCCAGCCTCCACTCCGAAGTGATTTCCGGGTAGAGGATGGTCGGCGTAGCCTTTCCCTTCGGCTTCGCCGCAGGGGGCGGCGGGGCGAGTTCCGTTTCCGTGACTAGCGGTTTCTCTCTGCTCTGAGCATTGACCGGCTCCGGATTTCCTTCCTCAAAGCCGAACACCATCTGTCCGGTCTCTTCGGAAAGCTCTGCGGCAAGTCTGGCCTGCCGGAACATCTCGTCTATGCGGCTGAGGGGCTTCTGCTCTTTGTGTTCCTCAGATACCTTTTCTCTGCCCATCTCAATCTGCTCGTCAGTAAAATCCACCAGCTCATTGAAGTCCATGTACTCCAGTTCGGAGTAGATCAGTTCCGCCAAAGAGTCATACTCGCGGCGATCTACCAGTTTGCCGTTGACGTAGCGGTTGATGCGGCAGTTGACAAGATCCGCCTCGGCTTCCACCGGTATGTCCTCATCTTCTGTTGTGGTATAGGCAATGCCGATCTTCATCAGGTCTGAGAAGTCCGCATCGCTTTCAAATTCGCGCAGACAGTAATCGTTGATGAGTTTCTTTGCGCGGTCAAGCAGGGTAATGGGTCTTGCCTTTTCCGCGTCCACCACCTCAAAACCCTGCGCCGGCGGATCAAGTTGGCTCACAAAGTCCGTGGAGATCGTGCTTCCGTCCTTCTGTCGGTAGACCACGATGGACATGGGAACGCCATGCAAATTATCGTCCCTGATGTCCCGCACGAAGCGGTCTTCCTCGGTATACTCAACGCTGTACTGAACCTTGCCATCCGTGCCAATATAGTCCACCCGACCAATGGGTTGAGACTCGATTGGGGCATCCTTATGATTGGAACCAAGGGGATAGATTTCCCCCTGATCGTCCACCAGCACCACATCATGGCCCCGGTCGGTCAGCATAACAAGCGGAGTGTCACCACTGCTGACCGGAATGCCGCACATGGGAACACGCTCTTTAAGGCCGACATTACGGGTAGTCAGGCCAATGTCCAGGGCATCCGAAACGATGCTAGCGTCCTCGCCCAGCACCTCGTAGAAGTCGCCTACCTGGTAGAACACGATGGCCCCGTTTTGCTCTGTGCGAATGCGGTTATAGTCCTGCCACAGCTCGGAGCCCGGCACTTCAGGCGGGGTGATGAGCACCGGCGCATCCTGTGTAGCCGAGATCGTCATATCCGAGGACTCCGCGACCTTTAGGATCTGTGCTTTGATCTCGTCGGGGATTCCGGCGTCATAGAAGGTTACTTTCCGGTCGGCGTCGATATGCGCGATGGTCTTGTAGTCGCCGTTCTCAATCTCCAGCCGGTTCCAGACTGTCAGGCCGTTACCCATATACCCATAGCCGAGGTCAAATTCCTGCTTTGGCTGATCATCCACGGTTTGCAGGAAGCGGTCATTCATGGGATTCTCCGCCACCATACGGTCGAAGTCCCGACGGGGGTATTCCTCCTGAAACAGAGGGTATTTCACATCGGATACGACGGCCTTCTCGCTGCCGAGGAACACGATCTCGCACTCCTTGGTTCCGATCCACACGACGTTTCCGACCTCCAGCCGATACTCCTTCTTCGGCGGGGGCAGCAGGTTCAGCTCCTCATCGGTGGGTTCAAGTCCCATAGCAAGCGGGCCGGATAGTTCATCAAGAATCTCCTTGGCCTGCTCCAGATAGGGGGTATCGCCTTCGTTGACGATGGTCTGCAAAGCGTTCCGCATCATAGGCAGAATGAAGTCTCCGTCCACGCTCCGGGCGTACATCTTCTTTTCGCCCACTCGGAAAGCGGTCTCGCAGGACACCAGATAAGAACGCATCGGAAGAGGATCGTCTTTCCCCATGTCCTGCATATAGGTACTGAAACCCTGCGTAATATCCTCAAAAGACTTGACGATCCTCCCGCGCTCTGCCCGCACCTCCTGTCCTCGCAGGTAATTCGGATAGACCGCCTTTTCCGCGCTGTTCAGATAACGGTCAACAGCGATGAGTTCCCGGATTCGCTTCTCGACCTTCGGCCACTTCAGCAGCACCTTCTCTGTGGGTTCGCTGGAACGAAGGCTGCGGGTCAGCGTGATACCCTTGCCATCATGGTCTTCCCAGATGCCGGTGCCGGGGATTGCATCCGAGTGGCCACCGACGCCATACTCACTCTTCAGGAACTTAATATTGTCTTCGGCGCTTTCGCCCTTCTGGAACTGCTCAAAGATGCGGAATTTGCCTTCCGAAACGCCGCTGCCGCCCGCCAGCACATAGTCGATAGCCGCCTGCGGCAAAATAAAGGCGTTCTCTTTTTCAGCCTGTTCCTCTGCGATCAAGGCCATCTGCTCGCCTTCAGTCGGGAGCGGACGCTCGTCCGGGTCCAACCACTGATCCATCAGAATCATGCCGTGGATGGTGGAGGCAACGCTTTCCCAGCGCATGAAAACTTCCATTTCGCGGCTGAGATAGGGGCCGCGCCACAGAGTCAAGAGATCGTCATATGCACGGTAGCCTGCTCTCTGACCGCCCGAAAGAATCTTCTCCACATAGGTATTGTCGAAAAATGACTTAACGAAATTGCCGCGCTCCTTGCGATCCTCGTGGTCGGCAAAGTACGCGGCAATTGTAGTCCTGTGGTCTTTCAGTGCGTCGCAGGTCCGTATTAGTTCCTGCTTCTCAGCGTCGTAGTGATAATAGGGAATGTCGGTTCGGGCGTCGAAGTCATGGCCGCTGGGCTGAAGAAAAGATGCGGCGTCGGAAGCGTCAGCCTCCTTCGCCGCATCGTCCGTCAGGCGTAGATCAGGTCGCTCAGGACCATCTCCTCGGCTCTCTCTCGGATGCTGTTCATCCGGCCCACCCACAGCATCTGGTTCGATGCTTTCAGGATCTCGGTCACGCCTTCCGTCTTCGCCATCTCCGTGGTCAGGCGCTCCATCATCTCGGTTGCCTGCCGGTCGATTTCCTCCAAATGGGTTTTCAGCTTCCCACTCAGGAGCATCCCGGTGTAGATCGGATCGCGGTAGTTCTTCAGGTAATCCCTCCGAAGCATCCCGTACTTCCCGATCTTCGGGCTCTCGGATACCGTCACGTTGGGCAGAAGATAATCGCCCTCCTGTCGATATGTCAGCTCCATGGTCGTCGCTCCTTTCTTTTTTTCTGACTACAGTATCGCTGCTGCGCTCTGTGTTTGCAAATGTGCGATTTGCATTTTTTGTTTTACGCTCCGCCGCGCGGACCGTGCCCTCAATTTCCCTCAGAGCCATCTCGGCAATGTCACTGCTGGCTCCTCCAAGGACAGCAACCGTGTCCGGCGTGTTGAAGTCATACACATGGGTAAAATCATCAGGAATAAGAAACTCCCTAGCATCAAAGCCGCAGCGGGTCAGCATCATGTAGGCGACGCTGCTCTGAACGGTAGTCTTCAGCCACGCTTTCAGATTCAAGTCGTCCAGTTCCTCCAGCAGGCTTCCTTCTTTGGCTCCCCGAAGCATTTCAAGGTAATCTGCCAGATTGTCCTCCACAATGGAGCCTGCGACGGTCATCAGGTCATGGGGGAAGCCGCTGTGTTCCTCCAGCTCCCCGAAGCTGTTCTCCAGAGTTTCCATCACGCGGTCTTGATACGAGTCCCGGAGCTGCCATAGCGTGACCTCATAGCCGTACTGACTGTTGGTGTCCGAGACGTCGAAGACATAGCGCAGCTTATACCGGCTGTCGGTATCCACCAGAAGGGCGATTCCCTTGGTGCCCTTGTTGACCCACCTGCCGAGCTTGTTCCAAACGGCGATCTCGGCGCAGGCTGTGGCTTCGGGTTTCTGCGCATGGATCAGGAGCTGCTCTTTGAAGCTGTATTTATAATTGTTGGCTGCGGTGGTCAGAAAATCCATATACTGAGCGCCGCCCGAAGTAATCTCCCTCGCTGTCGAAGCAGCCAGTTCGGAAATGATTTGATATTTGCTCGGCATGTATCTAACCTCGTTCTACTAAGTGTTATGTTATTCAAATTATTGCATTCAAGAATAGCTGCTTGACAAATGGCTTTCTCAAGTCATATAATGCAACTGATAGTTAGTTGCACACGGAGGTGATGCGCTGTGCCGACAAAAAAAGCGCTGGTCAGCAAGCTGACAGCAAAGCCGCTGCCCCGGAATTTCACCGTCAAGGATCTAGATGCACTGATGGGAGAATGCAACTGCGAAAAGTATCAGGGCGGGCGCGGATCAGGGATCGGATATCGGCATATCCCCACGGGCAGGGCAATCCAGTTTGACGCGCCGCATCCGGGAAAAGAGCTTTACCTGTATCAGGTTAAAGCGGTCATCGCGTTTCTGGACGACCTGAAGGAAATCTGAGGAGGTGTTTCTTATATGAGCAAAATGATGGATTACAAAGGGTATCATGCCCAGATCGAATACGACAGCGACGATGAAATTTTTGTCGGCAGGGTCTTCGGCATCGTGGACTCGCTGAACTTCCACGGGACCTCTGTGGCGGAGCTGGAAGCGATGTTTCATCAGAGCATCGACAACTATCTCCAGATGTGCGCCGACACCGGGAAGACACCGGACAAGGAGTTCAAGGGCTCGTTCAATATCCGTATCTCGCCTGAGCTGCACCGCGGCATCTCGCTTCAGGCCGCGCAGGAGGGCATGACGCTTAATCAGTATGTATCGAAAGCGTTGGAGCGTTCCCTGCCTTCCGCGAGGGCATAACAGATCGCTTTGTCTGATTTTGCGCCGCGCCGGGTCTATCGCTCGGCGCGGCTTTTATGTTGTGGCAGAAACCCCTGTCGGCAACCGCATGACCGCCACCGGCACCAATGCCATTGACTTCTTCATCGTCATTTTGTGCTCCTTCTACTTTTCCAGTTTGATCCTGATCTGCACCGTCACGGAATTCGGTTCTTTCACGGATGCGTAGAGCATCCCTGTCCTGGAGTTGGAGATTCCGGTCACAAGGGAGTTGAGGCGGAGAATCGTGTCGTTGATGTCCTTCTGGTTTTCAGCATAGAAATAGCCGTTCTGATCGCTGCAAATTGGATAGCCGATTTGCCGCAGCAAGCTGATGTTCCTGCGCAGTGTACTTCCCTGCACAGAGAAAATGCGCTGAAGTTCTCGGCTGTGAACGGCATTTTTCTTCCCGCTGTGGTTCTTTCGCAGGTATTCACATAGTACTGTTGGGTTTTCCATTCTGTTTTTCTCCTTTTCCCGTGCATTCGGCAGGGTGCGGCGGGCAGCACAACATATAATCCTCCAGAAACATATCCGTGAAGGTTCGGTCGAAGTCTTCAGCATCCTCGATTGACGCAGTACCGCCCAGTGGTAGCGGGATCTCCGTATTGCAAATAACTGTGCCCGCAAACCACTTCCGGATTATCTTTGCAATGTAGTGAAGCTCTCCGGCATCGTCCGGATCATGGCTTATCTCATACACGAACAGTCCTTCCGGCACGGTCTCACGGTCGATCCTGGCGTGGGTGTAGAGCGCGATATGTCTACCAAGCACAATAACGAGCATGAACTCCGTGTTATTCGCATCAAAGGTCGTTTCCATCTTCTTTCACCTCGCTTCCCCTCTGCCTGCCATCTGGCGCTGGGGGAACTCCCAGCCGTAGACCTTTCCGATCTCATCTCCGAGCCTTTTCGTCACGCGCTCAATGTCCGAGCGTGTTGCGACGCCGAAGTATATTTTGTCCTTCAGCCTGTCCCGCTGCTCGTCGGTGGCTGCATCCCGGTACACCCGGTACAAATAGTGATTCGTCCCATCATGGTGGATGTCATCACAGCGAAGGTCGCCCTCCTTGTCTACATACCAGGTGGTGTAGTCATGCTCGGAATGCAGGCAGTCCCGGATGTTGCCGCTTGGCAGTTCCTTATACCCGCTTCTGCGTCCGTTCCATAGGCCGAGGTCGGCAATAACGAGGATCGGCTGGGAGAGCCGGATATTCAGATTTGCCCTTTCGTCGTCCAGATAGTCGGCGTTGATGTCCAGCATCTTGTAGTACCGTTCGTCTTCGGAGAGATCGGGGTATTCCGCCTCTAGGTCTGCCCGCCAGTCCTCATAGTCGAGATCGTGATTGGTCCAGATCAGATGGGCTCCGTCCGTCATCGCGCCTCACCTCTATCGATGTGCTGCAGCTTTTGGAGCTCGCCCTGATCGTTGTAACTGGCAGGATCGGCGGCTTTCGTGTCCCAGCCGCAAAGAGAACCTGCTTTCATGGCGGTCGCCTGTGCCTTGGTGATGCCCTGCGCGGCGTTCAGATAATCCACGCTCTGCCGCTTGGATACTCCCTTGTCCGGAACAACGCCAGCAGGCCAATAGCCCATCTCGCCGCGCTCCACGATGCCGATCTCATCCGTAGACTCCACATAAACAAAGCACTTTTCCGGCAGGCTGGAGCGGAGCGGGATAACCTTTCTGCCGAGTTCCTCCATCCGTTCCGCGAACTCGCAGATGTGATAGAGGCTGCTACCAATCTCAACATGATAATCGTCGATGTAGCGGGCGGTACGGTCCAGCTTTTCGCCGTCGTCGGTGATGATGCGAATCTGGTCGCCGTCCTTCAGGCGGAACAGTTCCTTGTAATGCGGCGTGATGAAGCGGATACCGCGCTCTGCCTGCTTCATGTGCTGCGTCAGCCAGTCACGGCGGTAGCAGTAACAGTACAGGGAATACTCGCCCTTATTGGGGTTGAGGCGCATGAGATAGGAATAGTCCTTCGTGTTCACGCGGATGCCCCACTCCCGGTCGTTGCCGAAGCCCGCGGTTTCGTTGACATGGCAAAAATCGAAAAGCAGCTTCCGGTCCGACAGAATTGCACCGCAGGCCGCATCATTTCTGCGGCTGTCCGGATTGATAAGTCCCTCGATCTCCGCATTGTGCAGCTTTCTCAGACCGGTAACGGAGATGTCCGCGATCAGCGGCGTGTACTTTTCTTCGGTATCCGGGTGGTTTCTCATATAGTCCGGGTTCATGGCGCTGTAGCCTTTGACGCCGGTTTCCAGCGTCCAAATCTGCTCCAACTGTCCGTCATCGAAGCGGAGCATATCTCCGTCCTGGATGATGCAGTTATGCTTGTCCACATAGAGGGGGTCGAAGCGCAGGGTGTCAATGACCTGATTGATTTCTTGCTTGAACTCCGGTGTGTTCAGTTCGCCGTAATGATCGTCCCAGTTGGAGTAGAACTCCTGACCGTTGCCGAGGTCTGCCCGTAGATGTCCGATGCACCCAGTCTGGCTGATGAGCTGTCCGCTTGGGGTATAGGTGTACTTCTGTTCCTCCGGCTTCATAATCTGAATCGACATATCCATGATTATCTGGCCTCCTCTCGATCCTGATTCTTCTGCATCTCAATGTTTTCGAGAGCACTTTTCGCCCAATCAGGCAGTTCCTCCATCGGAACGATGCCCAGCACATCCATGCGCTCATAGCGGGTGGTTTTCCCGCTGTACAGGTTCATACAGAAGCAGGCGGAGCCTCTGCTATGCGGCGATGCGCCGAATCCTCCGGTGCAGAGCTGATACTGTCTCGTCGCTCGCTGGTACTCCGGTTTCAACACCTCGGCCTTGATGACGATGACTTTATCCTTGAGATCATCCTCATATGTGATGGGGATGAATCCCTCACAGGTAATCGGCTGATCATCGATGCCGTTTCTCTCTGGTTGGGTCAGTTCAACCTTCAGTCGTTCCGCCTGCTCCGAGATACGGGTTCCGAAGATTTGAAGCATTTCGGCATAGTCGTCGCTGACGAGATTTCCGGAATACTGCGTAAGAAAGCCGGTGCCCGTGCAGTATGTGCATAAGTATCTTTCGCCCGGATCTGCATTGAGGTTGCAGCCGAGGGCGATCTCCAGAGGGCCGGCGCTGACGGCGTGGAGCACCTCATAGTCCCCAATCATTCGCTTGTTATTGTCGTTCATTTATTCCTCCGTAGAGTCAGGCGGCACTTGAACGATGCCAGGTGCCGCCTTTTGATGGTTGCTTTTTTCACGCTTTGGCGCTCTTTAGGAGTAGCCTGTAAACTCTCCCCGCACTGTTACCCCTGGCTTTGACCGCATATGATGCAGAGTCGGTCATCTTTTCGCACTACGATATTATCGTAGAAAAAACCTCTGTGCTATTTACAACTACGATATTATCGTATATTCTATTACCATGAACTGGAAGGTGATGGGGCTTGATGACGCTAATCTGGTTCCCCTGGAGCAATACCTCTTAGAGCCTCCCCAGCGAGGCGATGTGATCGAGGGAGCCGATGGAGCGCTGTTTGCATATCCTATGAATGTTCAGGAGAACCTAACCGCCGATCAGAAAAAGGCAATTACCAAGATGATCGAGCTCATCAAGAAGGAGTGAATACCATGGCTGATCTGATTCTTACCAGTTCCTTGACGGATGAAGAGATTGCTGACAACTTCAAGAACATGGATTTCTTTTCCGGTATCATGTCCGGTTTGGAAGAAGCCCTTGCCTATGAAAAGGGCACAGCGAAGGCCGCGACATTTGCTCGAAAGCGCAGTCTTCCGGATGTGGATCCGCGATCCATTCGCAAGACCATGAACATGACACAGAAGGACTTCGCAGGTGTGCTCGGTGTTTCTCCGCGCACTGTTGAAGCGTGGGAATCCGGTAGGTCGTCTCCGACACCGACTGCGCGTAACCTGATGTTCCTAATCCAGCAGAATCCTGAACTTGTTGGTCAACTTCAAAGCGTCTGATTCATACCGTCCAAAACAGTTCCACTTTAGGCGGCACCTGAACGAAGCCAGGTGCCGCCCTTTGATTGTTGCTTACTTCACACTTTGCCTCCGATCAGGAGTCTCCGGTAAAGTCGTCCTCGTACATGCTACCCCGAACCGTCAGCGTGGCGGTGCTCGTCTTCGTGAGCGTCTCACCGGCAGCATTCTTCGCGGTCATAGTGTAGGTCAGCGTGTACGTCCCGTCAGCGGTGCCAACGGGGATGTACACGCAGCGCGCACCCGTAGGGCTGGAGGAATTGACCGGGAACTCAAAGCGTCCGGAAGCGGTCTCTTCTAGCGTGACCGTTCTAACGCCGCTGCCGAAGTTGTACGTCATCACCAGACGCACATCCGAAACATCGCTATAGGTGGCATGAGCGGATGTGGTGATGCCGTATCCACTCTTGATTGCGCCGCTTGCGATATTTACGCCGGTGGTGCTCTCCGTGGTGGGCGGATCAAGATTGATTACGCCAGAGGGAACAAACGTTGCGGAGATGCTGTGCGAGCCAGTTACGTTGCTGAAGGTATAAGAGGTGATGGCACCCTTGTTCGATCCATCGACCATAACGCTGGAGACCTTATAGCCCTTGGCGGGCGTGATAGAGAAGGTCTTGGACGCACCGTGCTCAACCGTTACTGCGCCGCTCGGGGAAATGGAGCCGCCAGTACCGGCACTCGCGGTGATGGCATACGTCTTCTTCTCGAAGGTCGCGGAGATATTGTGCGCCCCGGCGACATTACTGAAGGTGTAGGAGCTGATCGCGCCCTTATTCGCACCATCAACTACGACATTCTTGATCTTATAACCAGTGCTGGGCGTGATGGCAAAGGTCTTCGACTCACCGTAGATCACATTAACACTGCCGTTGGGAGAGATCGTCCCGCCCGTCCCCGCTGATGCAGAGATTATGAACGTCTGCTTCTCGAAGGTCGCGGAGATGCTGTGCACCCCAGTGACATTGCTGAAGGTGTAGGAGCTGATTGCGCCCTTGTTCGCACCATCTACCACGATGTTCTTGATCTTATAGCCAGTACTGGGCGTGATGGTAAAGGCCTTCGACTCACCGTAGGTCACATTGACACTGCCGCTGGGCGAAATCGTTCCGCCAGTCCCTGCCGATGCAGAGATCGCAAACGTCTTCTTTTCAAAAGTGGCGGAGATCGTATGCGCGGAGGTCACATTACTGAAGGTGTAAGAGCTGATCGCGCCCTTGTTCGCACCATCAACTATGACGTTCTTGATCTTGTAGCCAGCGTTTGGAGTGATGGAATAGGACTGGCTCTTTCCTCTGCGCACAGTAGTAGTGCCATTAGGAGTAATTGTACCGCCTTCGCCACAAGAAGCAGTGACCTTATAAGTCGCGGAAACCCCGGTGGAAACATAGAAGCCGCCACCGTTGCCGCCGGACGAGCCGCCGTTGCCACCGTGATAGTAACCACCGTCAGTCGAAGAGGGCTCATCACCAGTGTAGTTATACTTCTCTCGGGTAGCTTGAGCGGCGTCGTGCGCGGCATTCATCTGTGCTTTGGCCCGATCTGCCGCTGTAGTATCTCCGCGTCGGACAGCTTTGTTGTACGCGGCCTGTGCAGCATCGTATGCCTGCTTGGAAGCTTCAAGCTCACGCTGGAGAGCTTTGGCCTCTGCATTACTCAGGCCAAGTAGTGCTTTAGCTACAGCAACCTCTCCAGCGGCGGAATTCCGGGCAGAGGTGCTACCATAACTATTGCTGCTCGTTACGGCTGCTGCGGCGTTGTTATAAGAAGTCTGGAGTCCCTGATTCGTACCGCCATGGCCCATATACGAAGAAATAGAGCCGTCGCTATAGCTATCTGTAGAAGTTGCAGAAGTTCTCCCGCTGCTGGTCGTGGTCGTATAGGTCGAGGTTGTCTGCTTGCCGTCCTGGGAGCTTGAAGAGGAGATGTTGCTGCCGGACGAAGTCGTAATGCTCCAAGTGCCACTATGCGAATCATACGAAGAAGCCCCGCCTCCACTGGCCGCCTGAGCAGCCAGTGCGACATTCGCAGCATGGAGCGCATCGCAGGTCGCCTGATCGCCGGCGTTATGGGCAACCCACCAAGCGGCACTGTTCGCCGCCATCTGATCCGCAATACTGTCAGCAGCAAAAGCGGAAACAGAAAGCGCAGCGGTCATCAGAACCGCTGCGCAGACAAGGCAAAATGCTCGAAAGTATTTGGTTTTCAGTTTCATCTTGTTTTGCCCTCCTTACATATCAGTAGGCAGTTCCAGCAGGAGCAATGGTGTTGAGTGTTCCTTCAAATCCTTCCGTGGTGTTCATGTGAGCGTCAACAGGGATATACATCTTTCCGACATTGAGTTGCGTGAACCCCAGCTTGCAAAGGAACGCCGTTTCCTGTCCGGTCAGTTTAAGCGGGTTAACCTTCAGGTTGACCTCCGCAATTCCTCTCACAGTGCAGGTCAGGCGATCCATGCTGTCGGACTGATAGATGCAGGAAGCATCCGTCAGAAAGCGCACTGTCATATGCTCGGTAGTGCAGCTAAGCGCGTTGACTGCTGCACTCACCATGTCAGCATAGAACGCATCGGCGTTGGGCATCTCGTCAATGTGGTACAGGTGCTCGCGAGCATTCGCAAAGGTCGAAAAGCTGTTGCGGTCAGTGCCGTAATAGAAAAGCAGATTGTCGGCGTCGAACATTCTCTTTGCTTCCTCATAACCGACTGCGGCAGTCTGCTGGGTATATGCGAGCGACTGAAGTTCTCGGATTTGTTCCGAGGTCAGAACATCTGAGTAGATGCCGACCGTGCGATAAGTGTCACTGTAGTCTACATAGGCACCGAGCGCCTCCGCAACAAAGCGGATGGGAACATAGGTTCTATTGTCCTTCAGCACAGCCGCTGTATCCATCGTGGTTGTGGTCGTGTTCCCGCCTTTGGTGACATGAAGCTTTGCGTCGCCGATGGTGATTTCAACGATTGTGCCGTTCTTCTCGATAATGGCTGTCTTGGTTGCCTGTTCCCAGGAAACCCTTGCACCGAGGTTTTCAGCCACGAAACGAACCGGGATCATTGTCCGGCTGTTCTCATCGATGAAGGGCTTGGCGTCCGGGAACTCTACAAGGTACCCGTTGACTCTCACGCTGGGGCCGGCAGGTTCGTCGGCAGCGAAGGCACTGACCGAACCGAAACAACCCACCAGCATCACCAGAGCGAGAAGTAGCGCGATACGTTTCATCTTCATTTTGATGACCTCCTTTTCAGATCAGTTTTGCCGCCTCCAGAAAGATGAAAGCCGGGGCGACATAGGTACATAGGGGTATGTGCCGTTTCCACGGCTGTTTTGTTGCGAGGCTCACGATGACTGCACTGAGACCGGCGAGGGACAGAATCACGATGGATTCAACTGGACCGACGGCGAACACCGCGGAACAGATCAGCTTCAGATCCCCGCCCGGAAGCTCCTGCTTGGTAATTTTCGCTGCGAGAAACAGAATGAGCAGGGCAAGGATCATCATGCAAAGCCGTTCCGGAAGGTATCCTTTCGGTAGGCCCGCCAGAATGAGCGCAATCGGAACGATGTCCGGGATCTCTCTCTTTATATAATCCGTATATCCGCCATATGCAATTGTGCAAGCACTGATGAGAAAGCAGAGCCAATTCGCCATACCAATCACCGCCCATCCAATGCGTAATTGCTCGATACGACCTTGACGGTGTGAGTAATGCTGCCAAAGCCGTATTTGGAAAAGACGGTATCGAATCGGATGGTTCCGATAACCTCCATGGTCGGGGGCTCGGCGGTGTTTCTGATTCTCTGAATCGTGAACTGATATTTGGCCGGGAGATCACTCCGGACATAGCTCCTGAAATCTCTTTCCGCGCCTCTGGTGTCCATTCTCAGGATATGATCTGCACGGTAGGCGTCGTTGATGTTCTGTTCCACGGCGCTGTTGCAGCAACGCTGCAAAACCGATTCGGCATAGCTATAGTTTTCCAGTGTCGAACCCATCTCGATGACCAGGAGGGTCATCATCAGGAGCAGGAACACCATACCGAAGTAGAGGATAGAGATACTGCCTCTTCGGTCTTTCAGCTTTCTCTTCACTTCCAGAACACCTCCGATCTGCCGGACAGCCGGATTGTGATGGGCAACCTCATCTCCACAGGACGCCCGCCGAATTGTAGAATGGGGATCGTGTAGTTGGCTCTCAGCCTGACCGAGAACTCGTCCCGGAGTTGAATCTTGCGGCCCCGGAAATAGTGCGCCTCGACCTGAATCGCCAGATTGTCCATGGCTCTGCCGCCAAGCTCGTCTGCAAGCGCGTTTACCGTTCGCTCATCGTATTCGCCCGTGACCTCAATGGTACGGACCACACGCCTGCAAATGTAGCTGGCATTGTAAAACTGAGTCACATAGATCAAAGCGGAGATCAGGATTGCGAAGGTCAGGATCAGCATGGCAGCCGTCATGATAAACTCCACTGCCGATGAGCCCTTTCTGGAACGCAGCCAGCCGCAAAGTCTCCTTTTTACTGCCATGCTGTCCGCCCCCCTTCTTACCAGTTTCCGTTCAGCTTCTGCTGCATGCTCTGGAACATGCCGCTGAAAAAGTTGGGGAAAAAAGTGTTGATTGCCACGATGAGCAGACCGATGATAACTACGGCGATGATAATGCCGCCGATGGTGTTGACCGCCAAGTCGCCCTTACAGTCGGTCAGCTTGCACTTGACCGCTGCAATTCCATTATGAATCTTGTTTCCGATTCTCTTGAAATACCGCTTCATGTTCTGCGTCCCCCTTTCTTACCAGTTGGCATTGAGCTTCTGCTGCATGCTGTTAAACATGGCAGTGAAGAAGCCGGGGAAGAAGGTTCTGATTGCGGCAATGAGCAGGCCGATGAGAACCACGGCGATGATGATACCCCCGATGGTGTTCACCGCCAGGTCGCCACGGCAGTCGCTCAGCTTGCCCTGGACCTTGGCCATACCGTTACGAACCTTGTTCCCGATGTTCCAGATTACGTTCTTCATGCTGTTTTCCTCCTTAGAAAAGATTGTTTAATTGATTCGTGACGAACACGATGAGCACATAGATAATGAGAACAACGCAGACGCCTACAGCCGGAAGATACGTTCTGCGCATCTTTGCGGGTCTGAGTGCCAGCGTCTTCTCAATGCGGTATTTGGCCTGACGAGCCATATCGTCCGCCAGATAGTCAAGGGTGGATGTCTGATCGATACCGCGGTCGATCTCCTGGAGTGTGGAGCACAGCCGGAATGCTTCCTCCGTGCCGATGCGCTTCTGGAACTGCTGCAAGGCGGACGGAACGCCGCCCGTCCGCATATGGGCAAGCAGAATATCCAATTCCAAACCCAGCTCCTGCCCCGCTACCTTTCGGTAGGAATCCATGGCTGCATACACATCCCGGTTGCTGCGGAGCGTACGACAGATTGTGCGAACGAAGCGCGGCATCTCCATAGCAATGCTGTCATCCTTTTCCTTCAGCTTGTTGGAAAGGGCTTCCCTCTGTTTCATCAGAAGGAGCAGGGCCAAAAGGCCGAAGAGGATGATCCCGAACCAGAACTTGATGAGCGCACAGACAGCTATCCCAAGTCCGGAAAAAACGCCGATGACATACTTCCTCGTCGTGAACTCCTGCGGTGTCAGCATCAGGCCGACCCGATCCAGTTGATGGGCGAGTTTTTCCTCTGCCGACTGCTCTAGGAATACGAAGCGGCTCAACCAATCGGTGAGCCGCATGAGAAACGGGGATTTCCAAATGTCTTTATCATTGTCCTGCCACTTTTGAATGCGGCCCATGGACTTTGCGCCGGAAAAGGACTTGTCGTGAAAAAGCTGTGCGGAACAGACCAGCCACAGTCCGGCGCTGAGTGAGATACAGATGAGGATATTTACAGCGATCATCGTTCCACCGTCCTTTACGAAACGAGCGGGCGGTTGATGCGAACTGCCCGGACTACGGAATAGCCGACTGCGGCAAGCAGCAGCACGAAGAGGCCTTGCCCGATGAGGGAACTCGTCATGGCGATATAGGCCTCGTTCATCATGATCTTGAACACCAGCGGAACGGCGAAAATGAGAATAAGCGTCAACAGATAGTCCCGCCACACGGCGTACATTGCCGCGTCGGAGTCCTGCTGTGCCCGGATCACGTCATGGAAGGAGTCCACAACGGCGACCGTGACGTATTTTAGGGAGCGGTCGTTCTGCGCCAGAATCAGGGCATCGATCCACTGTGAGAAGTACGGATTGCTTACCTGTTCCTCCATGCGGCGAAGACCTGTTCGGATGTTGCTGTCCATGCGGGTAATGTAGGTCAGGAAGTCCCGAAACGGCTCCGGGTAGTCCAGAAGTTCCAGGTTCTGCTCAACTGTTGTAATGAAGTCGTCTGTCATCAGATAGGAGTTAGTGAGGATCATCATAGACGAAGCAAGCCGCTCCAATCTTGCACTGACCGCCTTGTTTTGCCGCAGGCTGAGGATCAGCATCGGAACGAAGGAGGCCATGATCGCCACACAGACGGAGATGAACATGGAATGATACACGATGCGACCTACCAAAAAGCCCCCCGCAACACAGGCCACTGTGAAACCCAGGAGAATCGTGCGGGGTATCCTGCTGGAGGCTATCAGGCTGCGCCGTTTCTCCATGATCTTGCCCAGACGCTGACTGGTCTTTCCTTTTTGCTGGAAGCTGCGTAGCTTGTGTTTTCGCTCTCCTCTGCTCCGAAGGATCTCTCGAATGAGAATGTCCGGGCGGACAATCACGATGCTGGAAGCCGCCAGAAGTAGAAAGATGCCGAAGTAGATGAGTCGTTCCATATCAGCTCACCTCGCCCTGCTCTTTTTCTTCTGCCGGGGGTTCCTTGGGTTTTGATGCCGCCTTGGTTCTGGTCCTGGTGGCCGGCTTCGGTTTGTTCTCCGCCGCCTCTATCCCAGCTGCCTCGCCCTCCGTTGCTTTGACTGATGCTTTGGCCGCCGTTTTGGTTACTGCTTTCTTTGGCGTCGGCCTCTTGGCTGTCTTTTCCGGAATAACCAGCTTTGCTGTATCCGGGAACAGCCGTTTGAGAAGGTCCTGCGGCGCTCCGTTGTCCAGCATCCGGCGAAAGAGCGTTTCGGATATCTCATCGACCTTTTCATGGTGGCCGCTGATTCTCGTGATATGCCCGTTTTCGTCGCGCTCCGTTCCGTCTGTGATGAAGCGGAAGAGATAGTTGCCCGCGATGTCACTTCCGATACAGCCGGTCGCTTCAAAGACCTCTGTGATCCTCCGAGAGTTGTCCTTGAGCTGCTTTTGGAAGATCATGATTGGCCAGGCTCCAATGCACATATTCAGGATTCGGTCTGTGGGAAGGGTGGTCCCTGCCATATTGCACAAGGCCACCAGCCGGTTATAGGCGTCCTTGGCTCCGTCCGCATGGAAGGAAGTCAGGATGGTATGCCCTGTCTGTCCGGCGATGGCCGCCTGATACGCCGCGCCGTCGCGGACCTCCGCGGGAACGATGAGCGCCGGGTGGAAGCGTAGAGAGCTGACGATCAGATCAAACATGGACACAGGATTCGGCTCCGGCTTTGTCAACGTATACAGCACGCGGGCGGGGCGGTTGTGGATGTCATCGTAGTCCAGAAGGTTCAGCTCTCTGGAGTCCTCGATGATGTAGATGCGGTTGTTGTTGTCCTCGTTGTTCCGGATATACGAATTCAGAAGATAGGCCATCAAGGTGGACTTGCCGCTGCCGGTGCCACCAGCAGTTCCGATGGATACGCCGTAACAGAGGCAGGCGGTCAGGAAGTCCAGCATATCCGCCGTGGCTGTGCCGGAGTCGATGAGCTGCTGCCGCGTAATGCGGTTTTTGTTCTGCTTTCGGATGGATACGATCACGCCTTGTTCGGGTGGCGTGATGGGAGGGCTGACTGCGGAGATTCGCGTGCCATTGCCGATAAAGCTGTCCACCCTCGGCGTCTGGGCGTCCAGAAGCATCCCGCCCATACGAACCATGCGCTTCACAATGTCCAGCTCAGCAACGGGAGAGCTGAAGGCCTTATCATCGCAAAGGTACTCCGTCCGATCAGGCCGGATAATCTCGATGTTCCGGTAGTCGTTGATGTTGATTTCTTCTACGGTGGGATCGTAAAGATACTTTGTCAGGATGCCGAGACCGGCCATGTCCTCGTAGATCCTCTCCACCAAGGCCTCCCGGTTGTATTCCTTCCCGGCCATATATTCCGTGGCGTATTTCATAATGAGGCTTTTCAGCGCCTTTGCCGCCGCCTCGTCATCCAGCGCCGCCGAAAGCTCCTGGGCATGGTTTGCGGCGATTGAGATTCTGACACTCTCCAGAACGGCAGGATAGTCGAAGGAGCCTTCGCCATGAGCAGCCCTGGCGTTTTGCTTTGCTTGGATGATGGAAAGAAACTCATACGAACTGATGCTCATCGTCCGCCTCCTTTCTTACCGCATTGCAGAGCTCATCAATGGCGGCATTGTAGGCCTTGCCCACCTTACCGCCGGAATCATAGAGCGTCCGCCTCATGCGTCTTACAGCCTCTGCATCGGGATAATACGGAACCCAGATGGTCGGGTTCAGTTCTTCCAGGCGGCACAGCGCACGATAGTCGAAGCCACTGTCGCCCTGGAGACAGACCGGGAGGGCCTTTCCGTCCATCGCCTTGATCGCCCGTTGATACGCTCTGTTCCAGAGCCCGGAGGCGCTGCGGTAGCCCGTCAGAAGAAGGACGGTATCTGCCTGATTCAGCGACCAGGCTGCCAGGGTGTTATGCCCATGCGCCGGGCAGTCCACGATAACGCAGTCGAAGGTCGCCTCTGTCTCTTCCAGCAGAGTTTTCACATCGGACAACGACTCCTCTGCTTCAAAGGCGTCAGTATAGTACGGAGCAGCCAGAACAAAAAGCAGCCCGTCTACCTTCAGAACAGTCTGCTTGAGGTTCCCGGTCGCGTGATACGCTGCCTCGATACTCTGTTGCTTCGTGATCTTAATATTGAGAAGCGCGGACATCTCGCTGAACGGTTCCGGGGAGATGAGGCACACGGAGTTGCCGCCTTTGGAAAGGGCGAAGGCGAGGTCAATGGCCAGCGAGGTTTTTCCGCTTCCGGGCGGTCCCCAAATTGCAGTAAGACTCATGTCACTTCACCGCCTTTGTCAGTGCCAGGTGCAGAGCATCGGTCCGTTCCAGACGGATGAGCGTGAGGATCTGCTGCTGATTGCAGCGGAAAACCACATATGCCGGGGCAAAGTCGAAGGTGGTGTTGTCGCCCGCCGGCAGCGCCGCTTTCTTTTCGTCCAGCTCGGTCAGGGACTGCATATTCCGGTTAAGCACGTCGAAGACATAAATGCCGCTCATGGAGAGCGTCGTAAAAGTTTCTTCCTCGCCGTCCTCGTTTCGCTGTTTGACAAACTCATAGACATTTACCGTATCTCCGGCACGAAGGACACCGGCGACGCCGGCTGAAAAGGAAGGGAACTCGATGGAGATGAGGTTCATCCCACCCGTCAGGCCTTTTGTGCTTTGCAGCTCCGCTTCTCTGAATTCGCTCTCTGGCATCAGGCGCTTGTTCGTCAGGTACTCGCCGGCATACAGGTTTTCGGACGCCACCATACCCACGGCAGCATCCTCCGTGCGAATCACATTGGACGGAAGCCCATAGGCTCCCACTTCAGAAGCCGCTATCATATCGCCGGTGATGACCGTTCCGGCTTCGATGTCCTGGCTGACACGGATCACGCTCTCAGTCGCGGCCTGGGATTTGTAAAACTTCGGCAGAAGCAGAAAGGATATTACAGCGGCCAGCACGATGCAGAGGATGCCGATGAAGAGTTTGTTTTGGATCAGTTTTGTCATTTGTTTGTTTTCCTCGATTCTATTTCAGTTTCCCGTCTGCTTCTGTTTTTCAGCCCAGTACAGCCGGGTTTCAAGACAGGGGAGAGTATGAGAGGGGGAAGGGGAAGAATGGCGCATTTTCCGGGATGAAAAAGGGCAGACTACGCCCCTTGCGTTGTTATCTCTCATGTTCCTGTTCGAGCAATCTCTGCTTTTCCAGATGATGAAGGTAAAACTCAATGGCCTTGAAAATGAAATCCTCGGCCTGCTTCTGCGGGACCCGGTTCGGAATATACTTCCGAAAACGGTCCATAGACACATAGAGCTTTTCCTTCTGGTTCGGCTTCTCCTCAGTCATGATGGATTCGATGACCTCCGGGGTGAGCCGCCCTTCCTGCGAGAATTTCCGCATTTTGATAGCCTGCGCATGGGAGGGCGTGGCGTCCGCCATCTCAATGGCGTCGGCAAGCTCCTCCTGTTCTTCGGTGCTCAAGTAGGACAGCTCCACAGCGGGACGCATAGCAATCTTGCCCTCATCGACCCGATCCAACAGAGTGGGATGGAGATCAGTCAGTCGGATATAACGGCGTACCTGTTCATGGCTGTCCCCCGCCGCTTTTCCGACTTGTGTTGCTGTGAGTGCGTCTTTTCCTGTCAACTTCTCCTCCACTGGTGGAGAAGTTAAATCGCTCCGTTGTCCTTGCCGCCTCATCGCATCCATCTTCATCTTGTAGGCAAACGCCTTTTCGCTGGGCAGGATCACGCTACGCTGGAGATTGGACTCCACCATCAGGATAATGGCCTCATCCCGCGTCAGCTCCTTGATCTCCGACGGGATCATTTCAAGTCCGGCCAGTTCACAGGCCTTGCGGCGGCGATGGCCGGATACGATTTCGTACCGCCCATCCTCCTTCTGACGGAGTGTGATGGGCGTGATGATGCCCCGGCTCTTGACGCTCTCCACAAGCTGATCCATATCCTCGTCCATGCGCACCTGAAAGGGATGCTCCGGAAAGTCATCGATCTGCGTTAGTGGGATCTGCTTGATATCTGCGGTCTTCTTCATGTTCTTTTCACCTCCAATCGTTTTGGTCTTAGCCATATGAAAAAGGACGCGACCTCCGCTGTTTGCAGAAGCCGCATCCTCGGCTAGTAATATGGAATTGTGGGGTCATGCCTGACGGAGTACCGCCGCACGGCGCTCTCTTCTGATGCAGTTCTTGACTGCCTCATAGGGTGTGGGGTCCGGGATCCCGCAACAGTCGCGGTACTCCAGCAACTCTTCTTTTGTCTTTTCTGCAAAGAGCTTTTGCTTCAATGCTTCGCGCTGCCGCTCTCTTGTCTTCATACGCCCTCCCAAATGGGTATAGTAGTCCCTTGCCGGTGATTGACGACGACATCTGAACTGAATCAGGAAACGACGGGGCAACATACCCGGTATTCGGTTTTCAAGCAGTTATCACATAGGGACATTTCTTCTTCCGAATAATAGCCCTCTCAATAAGCACGGAAAACCTGGGGGTCTTTGGCGGTATCTTCTATGAAAAAAGTCTTCATTTTTTTGATCGCGCAGGAAAGATGGTCTCGAACCGTAGTCCGGCTCAGGCCTGTGACCTTCGCGATCTGATTCTGTGTCAAGCCGTCGTAGAAGTACATTCGGATCATGTCTCGTTGGCGTTTCGTGAGTCCGTTAGACGCATCTCCAAGAAGAGCTTTTAGTGTGCGTCGATTCTCTTTTTCCAGCATTTCATCCTCGGCGCTGAGTGCGGCAACGCCTTCCGCCCAGTCGCCTTCATCATAGTCAAGATAAAGTCCATGGTAGTAACAGGTGCGCCGGTCGGTGTTCCTAAGCCACTGGTTCTGACCGTTGATATACAGTCCGATCAGATAGGAGCAATCAAGGTATTCGTCCTCTTCAACAATCTGCTTGCTCTTGTCTGCGAAATCATACCGAATGCGATGGAAGCCATCCACCCGGAGAACAGCCAAATGCTCGCCGGAATCCTCGGTATAGGTGTAAAAACCGTTGCTGTAAACCGTTACAGTTCCATCGCCGCAGTTGCCCGAACAAAGAACCTTGTCCGGGTTCTCCCGAAGCCATGGCTCAGCAGGCGTTTCAACGCCATCAGTACTCGGAAGCATCTTGCGGAGGCTGCGTAGGGAGAGGGCAGAAAAGTCGATCCCTTCTGTTTTCATGGTGCGTCCTTTCTGCGGACGCATAGGCCGGATGCGCTTCGGACACTCCAGCCGGAAAGCAAAATGGATGCACAGGCATGGGTGTCCTGACGGTTTACCTTTATTCCTCCGGCTCCATGAGCCATGCAGAAGAGGATCACCGTTTGAACATCCGAGCCGTATGCATCCGACTTCAAATATTGTTTTTTTGCCGCCTTGCGTTGCGGGTCATCTAAGGTGCCTTTATTGTATCGGATAGAGCTTTTTCTGCCGACGACATATCCGTAGAACATGTGGGAGGGGATTCAACACATTTGTAGAACATTTCAAAACCAGCGTGGCCAGGAGCAGAAATGAACAACCGGGCGGCAAACGTACCGCCCGGTCATTTTGCATTTTGCGCTTTGTTGAATGTTATTGCCAGGTTGAGCAGTTGCTGTTTATACCCCGCCGAAAGCATTGACCATTGCCGGAGGAGCGTCTCTGTCTGCGGGTCCTGATTGCTTGAGAGCACCTGCTGAAAACGGTCATACAACATCGCTCCCATTTCTACTTGGCCGGTCTCGTATCGTGAGATCTGCCTGTCATCCGTATCCAGAATGTCTCCAAGTTGTTTTTGTGATACGCCGAGGGCCTCCCGCATGGAAAGCAGCTTCTTTCCAAACTCCAGCAACCCCGGCTTCGTTTTCTTTGGCATCATCTCACCTTCTTCCGACCACTTGAATGATTCAGATCCGGAAATACCTCCGGAAAAGCAAAAATGGGGCCGGAACAACACACAGTTCCATGCCCCTGATACCTGCATTTGAAAGGGGAGAGTTGTCCCTTTCGCACGCCAAAAAAATAATCGGCGTTTCTTTGCAGGCAGAGTTTTATGTACTCCTGCGATTTGTTCCGGCCCCACTTAGCCCTTCGTACAGCCCACTCGCTGCACGGTCAGTTATTCTATTATTGTAATGCGTTCCTGAATCTATTTCGGTATTAATGCGTCATTTGATGTCTTTGATCCTCTGTCTGATGATTCATCATAATGCCGTTTTGGGGAAACATCAACTGGATGGCATAATCCATTGATGGTTTCCTTATCATTGCCTTTTGGTTCTGAGGTAAGCGCTTCTTTTCGGTAGCGGAGATTCTCTTCTTTATCAGCTTAATAATATCAATGCCATTTTTCTGCTTACGAAGCTCCACATCAATTCCGTTCTGAAAAGCCTCGCAAATGGAATAGATCTGTTCATTTGTTAGATAACAGTCGCCAAAGAACTCAATCTGAAACTGCTCCAGTGCCTGTTCCAGTTCGTCCTCAATATCCGTTTCCAGATGGTTTCCGAAGTAATACTGCCCGTTTTCGTCCTGATAGAGCTCCGGGGGAATATCTGTGCATCTTCCGGTGGCAACCACAAATCTGCGCATTGCTCTGGCTATTGGCTCATATCCGGCTTCACGGGAAGGCATCGTGATTTGCAGCCCGGTATCGGCGAAAGCGTAAAACCGTGTCCCGCAGTCGCAGTCAATATATGCGTCCATGATCTGATACTGACTGAAATGCGCTTTGCCGCATCGCGGGCAAAAGGCCCTCCGTCCGGTGTGTTCCTCGACAATTTCCTCCATATTGTCCTTCATTCGACTGTCCTCCCTTATATGTCAGGATTGCATCAAGCTCAATTATTCGGAATGTCTTTGACAACCTTCACGGCTACGCCCTGAACTGTGAAGTCCCTGCCAAGATTACGCCTTTCATCACTCCAGGACTCATTTTCAGCCCAGAGATACAGGCCGCCATTGTCATCCTGTTTGATGCGCTTCAAGGTGCTGCTGCTCCCGTGGATCAGCGCCGCCACGATCTCTCCTGGACGAGCATCGACACCCTTTCGGACAATTACGATGTCACCGCTATCAATGCCGGCATCTACCATGGATTCGCCGCTGACTTTCAGGATAAAGAACGGCCCCTGCTGGTTGTCAACGAAAACAGATGGGATGGAAACATACTCGTCTACCTGTGCCTCGATCTCGTCCGGCGTTCCCGCTGGAATGGCGTCAAGATAGGATGGAGACAAATCTGTGATTGGAGCAATCTTGTCGATACGTTCTGTATGGATTCGCCCATCTATGTATCGGATCATACCCAGCTCGTCCATGGCTTTCAAATAACGGTATGCTCTGACGCGGGTGACGGACAGCGCTTCACCGATCTCATTGTTCGTCGGGGTAGCGCCTCCGTTCTCCAGCGCATACATTTCCGCATACTCTTTGATTTTCTCCATCAGGCCGCTGTCTTTGTACCTCATGTTACATCCCTCGCATTCCTATCCAAAGCACTTGCTTCATTTAGAATTATAATAGGCCCTTCCATTTTTGTAAAGACAAAAAAAGACCTCCCGCGGCTGTTGGTCAATAATTCGACCAGCAGCGGCTGGAGGTCAATGATAGCGTCAAACAATATAATTTGGAGTCCAAGGTTCATATTTGCCGTTCTCTAATATGTCGGCGATGCGCTTGCAAGCTTGACCGTCCCCATAAGGGTTACAGGCTTTTGACATTCTCTCATAGGCTACTGGATCGTTCAGCAATTCGCTAAAGCTCCTGTATATCTGTTCCTCATCTGTTCCGACCAATCGCAGGGTACCTGCTGCGACGCCCTCCGGTCGCTCAGTAGTATCACGCATAACCAGTACCGGCTTACCAAAAGAAGGGCATTCCTCCTGGATTCCTCCGGAATCAGTCAATACTACTGTTTATCGAAAGAATTTATTGGCAAGTTCTCATAACCATTCATAACTATTCAGAATCTCTTTAGTAGTAGAATCCGAATACCGCCGCAGAAAGCGGGCACTTACGGAAAAACATTTGGTTCGGACGAACAATGTTTACGCGCTGATATTCTCTTCGTATAGGTTATTTCGTCTTCTCCAGGAATCTACTACCATTACTCAAGCGATGTTCAGGTCCTGCAGCAGCTCGTATCTCTCCTTACTGCGATCTACATCAGCGAAAAGCTTTCTCCCACGCTTCGTTTTTAGGCCTTTGCAAGTATATCGAAACATTTGATAAAACCAGCAAAAAGGCTTCAGCCAGCGGTGTTTTTTATATGCCTTCCAGTTGTGTTCACCGGCGTATTGCAAATAACGGAACAGCCCTTTCGTTCTGAACTGTGTCAAAACTGTTTCGACGATCTTACCGTCCATATCATTTTTCCGGCCGAAATTACCGGAGGACAGCAAATTATCGACCAATCTCTCGCACAAAGCATCATCCGCGCCGCGCGCCCACGCAAACCGATCCTCAAGGCCAAAATACAAAACACACATTCTCGTCGCGGTCGTCGCAAACTTCTCCATCCCGACGCTTTTTGCAGCGGTTTCAAAACTTTTGTTCCAAAAATCGTCGTTTAAGATGGTGTTGACGTACATCATCCAATCGATGGCCTGTCTTAATCCGACGCCACTCATCAAATGGTGTCTGAAGTGCGCTAACAAAACAAGGCCATTTTCCAACGGCGAGAACATCGGAAATGCAAAGCCGTCGATAATTCCGGTCTTCGTGTGCTCTAGCCCTTCAACGAGGTACTTTTCGATATTGAGATCCCCGTAGCTAAAATGGTGGTGTAATTCATAATGCACACCGTCTTTGGAGAAGCCGATGTGTCGCGCATTTGGGTCATCGCTTTTGTGTGTCATCTCGTATCCGTTACTAATCATCAGCTCCACAGAACGGTCGAAAACGTCCAGCGGCACGAGGAAGTCGATATCCCCCATTGCCCTCCGCGACGGAACAGGATAGTTAATCGCTGCCGCTGCGCCCTTTAGTATGCCCATACCGATACCAGCATCTGAAAACGTCCGAATGAGCGTCTCTTGCGCATGGAGATTGCGGAAATAGTTTGCCATATTCTGGTAGGCCGCTTTCGTCCAACGCGGTTTTTCTGTCTCCGGCACAACATCAGCAACGAGCGCTGCGACGGATTGCTGCCGTGCCTCGCAGAATACTTCTTCCCAATCAACATCGTGCGGAAGTGAAACTGGATTGTTGAACAACGATGCACCGATAAGGTCTAATAATGCTTGTTCTGATACTGTCATCTTTCTTCTCCAACACCATTCTCTCTGGAAACTTCTATCTGTTTTCTCAGCACAACGCGCAAAAGTTCTTCATACTGGCTCCGGACAGATGTTGGCTCCAATACGCGAATACCTCCGCAGAACCCAAACACCCACGAAAAAAATGTACGGCTCGGACGAACGACGACCTTAGCACTGAAGGTATCTTCATCAAGGATGTCTGTTTCGATTTCTTCCCCGAATTTATCCATCACGTTCTGCATAAGCTTGTTATCGCAGGAAAGCATGACCTTCAGCTCTGTTATTCCACCGTCGTACATCAAAACGGTTTTGCTGGCATACTCGGACGGATTAAAGCAGTCATCCCGGACGGCTGCTTCATTTAGGATTTCCACTCCGTGGATCCGGTCGATGCGGAAAGTGACAACCGAACCTTCTTGTTTATATTGGGCGGCAAGGTAGTAACGGTCATCGTTCCATATGAGAGCATACGGAGAGACAACATACTCTTTTCCCTCGTTCTTGAATACCCGCTGCTTTTCAGGTGTGTAGAAATAGTAGCGGAAAGAGATCTTCTTGCCAGAGTCAATGGCTTTGCAAATCGTATCCACTGTCTGAAATACAACAGGATTAGTCGTCTTGATTTGATCCGCTGTGTAAATCTTGGCTGTCAGCGATGGTCGATTCTGCTCATTGGTCAGCTCTGTGAGTTTCTTAATGAGTGTATCGCTCTTTGCTTTGGTTATGAAACGGGAGGAAGAAACCGCATCGACCAGCATTTTTAGTTCTGCCGGTTCAAAGAGCCGCGCACCCACATGATAATAGGTCTTGCCACCGCCCTCCCGTTCGCTGATGATCTCTGTTCCGCTAGCATTCAATGCTTCAACATCATCTTTGACGGTATGACGGTTGGCCTTATAGCCGTTTTCCTCGTAGATGCGAACGAGATCTTCTGTACTGACAGTGTGATCATCATCGGTATGATTCAAAAAGTATTTTCTAAGAAAGAGGATTCTTCCTTTTGTGCTGTTCTCATTCATATGTAGTCATCACTCATTCCGCAACTGATACTCCAATCGTATCACACGAAATGCTTTCCGGCAATCCGATTTGGAAGATGCCAACATCATAATTCCGTAGCCCTGTATCGGTTGTAGGTATTTGGGACGATCAGGTATTCCTTTCCGATAACATTGACGGGGAAAAACAAAGTGTCGCCGTTTCGTTATCATCTTTTTCTGAAGCCAGGCAACGAAGGAAATCCGAAAGAAACTGTGTCAGCGGCGGTTTGTGATCCAACGCTTGGCCCGCGATCTCTTCCATATACTCCGGTCGCAGTTGCCAAGCGATCTCGACAGCGTTACGCATGCTTCGCTCTGCCGCTTCCCAAGTTACATGATACTTTTTCGCCACCTCTCTGTAAAGGCATTTTGTCACCAGAGTCAGTTCATTCGGGTCGTTAACAAGTCGCAGCAGAGCATATTTCAGATAATAGAACCCATCGTATTTTTCCGTAATGCCCAAATGATAAAGTACTGTTCTGATTTGTTCCCGAATCTTTGCTTCCTCTTCGGTAGTAGGTTCGTCCTCATATAATTCGAACAACTTATACATATCCAGTGCCCCTCCGCATTCGACGTTTTTCGATGATAGCTTATTCCTTCCATCGAATTGCTAACAGGAGGTACACCTCATAAAGTTGAACCGGTTGTCATGGATAATGGATCACTGTTGACGGTAAGTGAAACCGTGATGTCGTTCAGAGCATCACGATAAAGCATTTACGTCGGCAAAATGGTTTTGCCATCCTTTGCGGTAATTCTCACTTCTTTTTACGATGCAATCTAGCTTATTACTCTTCTGCTCATCATAGGAACAACAATCCGGTCATTGAGACTGCGTCACAGGCAGATTGTCATGTAAGGCGGTATGCAAAGAATGTCGTCCTTTTCAATCAGATTTCGCGGATGAATCACATAAGCACCGCCGATCCTGCGTTTATACTTTTCCTTGAACTTGAGTAATGAATTCAGAGAGTACGATTTACCGGATTTCACTTCAATGGGATACATCTTGTATTGCGTTTTGCTGTTGTTTGAAATGATAAAATCAATCTCGATATTATTCCTGTGTTTTTCTTCACTATACTGTGTATAGAAGAACAGCCGATGCCCGTTTGCGACCAACATTTGGGCAATTACGTTCTCATATAGCATTCCTTTGTTCAGTGATAGCTTACCTGCAAAGATTTGCTTGTAAACCTCGCTCTCCAGCAGCTCGTTCTCATCAAATGCATGGCTTACCAGGAGCCCGGTATCTCCCAGATAGCATTTGATGTAGGTATCTGATTCGTTCAGCGACAGTCCGACATTCGGATCATCGCATTTTCGGCATTCATTTGCTATCATCGAATCTGAAAGCCAGAAGAAAGTCTCCTCATACTGTTCTGCGCTAGATCCCTCGACAACGCGGTTGAACACGACTCTCTTTTCATGCTGCGACAGAAGGCCCGGAATCTGATCAAAAATTGCAAGCACCTTAGCTCGATATTGTGCTTTGATTTTCATGATGTCATTACGGTAAAGGTGAAGGATGTCTCGCTTTTCCAAATCTGCCTTGCCTAAATCCTTTCGCCCCTCAAGGAAAGCTACCACTGCCTTTGGCATGCCGCCAACCAACATGTATTGTTTGAAGAGCAGCATCGCCTTATTGTGCAGGTTTCGCTCTAGAGGTTGCCTTTTCTCAAAGCAGTCTCGGATATAGGGAACGATTGGCTTTTCTCCGAAAGCCCAGCAGAACTCTTCAAAGTCAAGCGGGTACATCTTGATCTGTCGTTCTTCAGAAGGTATGACAATGCCCTTGACATTTTCCTTAATGGAAATCAGCGAACCGGTTTCCATATAATCATAACGTCCATCTGAGACCAAATATTTAATCGATTCCCGTGCCTTGGGGAACAGTTGGACTTCATCAAAAATGATCAGGCTTTCGCGAAGATACAGTTGAACGCCATAATTGACCGAAAGGAGCATAAAAAAGGTATCCAGATCATTGATGTACTGATGGAAGTACCCCTTAACTTCATCCGTCGCTTTCGCAAAGTCAATCAAGATATAGCTTTTATACTCCCTCTTTGCAAATTCCTCAACCACCGTAGATTTTCCGATTCGTCTGGCTCCTTCAACCATCAAAGCCTTTTCCCCACGGGTTTCTTTTTTCCATGTCAGAAACTTGTTGTAGATCTTTCGTTCAAACAGCATCGTCATTCACCTCGCCAGTAGGATACCTCAATTCTTTGCAAAACGCAAGCATTCTTTCTGTATAATCTCCAATATTACGCATGTTGAATCATTAATTGATATCATATATTACGCGCACTTTTTGCAAAACACCAGTCAAGTCCTTTTGGGACCTGACTGGTGCCTTTGTTATTGCGCGCTATTCTGCAACGTGCCCCCTGTAAATTAGGGAATCAGGGGGGTCATATAGCTTGTTGTATCGTAGCCGGTAGCGTCCTCGGCCTTGAATCCGACGATGGCATAATAGTGTTCACCGGAAACAGCAGTAAGGCAGTTGACTGTGTTCTGATAAAACCCGACATTGCTTCCCATCATACCGGGGGTGCTACTCGCATACAGAATTGCTACGCAATTATCAAGATGATCGTAGACTAAGACATCCGTAGCGCCAATGCTGGTCATCGTTCCGGTGCCGGTGATGCGGTAATACACTTGGACAATGCCACCCACAATCTGGGTCCGCGCATAAACATAACTGATGTAGTCACTTGCCCTAACGTGCTCCTCTTCGCAGTCAGTTGCGAAGGCTGGCATTGCAACAGAGAATAATAAGAGAGTTGCCAAAATGAACGCAAAACAGCGGTTTTTAATCCGTTTCATTATCTATTCCTCCAGATAGATCGAATCAATCATCCGAAGCAATTCCTGTTCTGATTGAACACCAATGATTGCACATTCCCAACCATCATTGACCCATGTCCCAAGAAACTCTCCTTTGTTGGTTGAAATGCAATGCTCAATGCCATTGACTGTATACACTGTTGATATGGTATCATCTCGTTCAAACAACCCGCCGTTATCTGTTACGATTCGAAAGAACTGGATAAAAACCGTCTCTCCGTCCTTTTCATACTGCCCAATGATTGATTCGTCGTCCGCAGTCAAAAACACCTGCTTATATCCATCTGGCAAATAATGCGGAATCAGATGTGTATGGGGAGCGATTTCTGATAGAGCAACATTAATATCATGCAGTTCCGGATTCCATTCATGCTGCATTTTAACTTTTTCTTTGAATTGAATCCCCAGCGTCTCGCTGGTCCATTCAACAAATGCATTCCACAGATTGAAACCGGTCGCAGACGCGGTAATCGTCGATCCGATCACGAGCACAAGCAGTACAGCCGCGATGATGGCAATGCGGGCCAAAGGCTTCTTCCTTGCACGCACGGAATGTGGTTGGGTTGTTTCTTCGGTGGGCATCGGGTACAGGGGCTCTCCGGATAAATATGTGTTTTGGAAGTCGTTCCATGCGGCATCCACATCCACATGCGGCGCTTCCCCTTCCCGGGCTTCCAAAGCTGCCAGGATCGCCTTGATCCGATCCACATTCGGCATGCCGTCTGCGTTCTGTTCCCGGCGAAGCAGCTCCTCCAACTCTTCAGTTGACATGGCTTGGAGAGATTTGCCACGGAGATTTCCCGGACAATTGTTATCCACTTTTGTACCTCCTCACCTAATCATGTCGTCATTCATCGAAAAGGTAACACTATCCGAAGAATTATTCAGAGTTTTTATCTTGGGGTCTTCTCGCAGGCGTTTCTTGATCCGACATATTCGCATTTTTATTGCCGCAACCGTGGTATGGTACTCTGCAGCGAGTTCTTTCATGCTGTACCCTTCCACATAGAATTGTCGAAGCAACACGAAATCCGGGTCATCCCTGTCCAGTTCATCGGGCTCCATCATCTGTACAGATTGTTGCGTCACTTCTTCCAGAGATACGCAGCGTTCTCTTACCGCCACTTGATCCCGCCAAATGGCGTATACTGTGTATCTCATTGCAACATATAACCAGCCGACCGGATTCTCATGCGTCATTAAGATGTCAATCCTTCTGGCGGCAATTTCAAACGTGTTTTGTACCGCCACTTCCGCAAGACTTTCGCTGTGCAACAGATGAAGCGCATAATAATACAATCCCTTGTACTCTTCGCGATAATAACGTTCCAGAAATGCAGATTCCTTTTCCGACAACGCATCGTTTGGCATGTAACCATCCCGTCTTCTATCTTTATTTTGGGCAGCTGTTACTTTTCGGCTTTCTTCTGACATTTATTATTAGACATTGCATAACCTGAGGTGCACCTCATGGTCTGCACCTCATTTTTCTCATATTCTGGTGTCAGAAATCGTCGAAAGTTGGTGCGCTTGTGAAGGATGCATACCGCACAGCGCTGAAACAAATCCTATGTGAACAAATCGGCAGTACGCGTGTGTCGTTGGATTTGACGCAAGATAAAATGGCAGAGTCTCTGATGATCGATGTCCGCTCATATGCTGACATTGACCGCGGGATCAGTATGTGCGGAACGCTGACCTTCGTGCTCTTTTTACTGCAATACTGCCAGGATACGGCTGATTTGTTGAGCAAAATCCAGAATGCTTTCGATAAACTGAATCTATTGCAGGAACAATAACAAGCCATTATTGTTCATATTTTAGAAGCACAACTAATAAAGCAGGCAGGACACAGCAATCAAGGTTTCTTGGCTGCTATGTCATTTGATGTGATTAGTTAGCAGTCTGTGATTCCTTCCTCTGCGTCCGCTTTGATCGTATAGGCAAGGCAGTTTTCGCAGCGAATCTCCTCCCAGTCCAGCGCGGGCTGTGTCGCCTGAATCTCCGCAGGGTATCCGCAAACTGGGCAAGGCAACTCTTCATGCGGCTTTCCGAATTTAATCATGGCAATGCTTCCTTCGCCTGCGACTTATAGTCAAAATGATTCGCCAACCAAATTATGAAAGCTACTCGTTTACTTGTGGCGCTTAAACCGTTTCAAAAAAAGTATCCGGGCGTTCAGGGTCAAACACCTCATTGGCCCACATGACGGTCACAAGATTTTCTGTTTCGCTCAGATTGATAATATTATGGGTATAGCCGGGAAGCATGTGAACGGCTTGGATGTGCTCTCCGCTGACCTCAAACTCGATCACCTCATCTGTCCCGATCTTCCGCTCCTGAATCAGCCCGTGGCCGGATACTACGATGAAAAACTCCCACTTACTGTTGTGCCAGTGCTGGCCCTTTGTAATTCCTGGTTTAGAGATGTTGACGGAGAACTGGCCGTGGTCCGCAGTCTTGAGCAGTTCTGTAAAGCTGCCACGGTCGTCGCAGTTCATCTTCAGGTCAAAGGCGACCTTTTCCTTCGGAAGATAGCTGAGATACATGGAATAAAGCTTCTTCTCAAAGCTGCCGTCCGGGATCGCAGGCATCATCAGTGTCTGCGGCTGATCATGGAAGATATGAAGACACTCCACGATGTAGCCCAGCGTCGCCTTATGCGTTACCGGTGCACAGCAGTAGCGGCTATCCGCTTTCTGCACGGTCTCCACGCCGTCGAATTCACAGTGATGTTCCCTTCCCTCCAGCGCGTCGTACATTTCTTCCAGCAAGTCGTCAATGAAGAGGAGCTCAAGCTCCACGCTCGGATCGTTTACTGTAATCGGCAGATCGTTCGCGATATTGTTGCAGAAGGTGCCTACCGCGGAATTGTAGTTTGGGCGAACCCACTTTCCGACAAGATTCGGGAAACGGTAAACCAGCACTTTTGCGCCGGTCTCTTCACTGTAGCGGAAGAACAGTTCCTCGCCGTCGCGCTTGGAGAGGCCGTATTCACTGGTGCCGAATCGTCCAGCCAGCGTCGCCTGGATGCTGGAACTCAGCATCACGGGGCAGCGGTTTTCATGCGCTTTGAGCGCATCCAGCAAAGTGCTGGCAAAGCCGAAGTTGCCTTTACGAAACTCCGCCGGATCCTTCGGACGGTTGACGCCCGCAAGATTGAACACGAAGTCCGCCTTCGCGCAGTATGTATCCAGCTGCTCCGGCGTGGAGTCGATGTCGTATTCATAGATCTCATCAATGACAATGCCGGGGCGGGTGCGATTCTTCCAGTCCCGGATATTTTTCAGATTCTCCGTCAGATTCCGGCCAACGAAACCCGCTGCGCCGGTTACCAGTATGTTCATGCGTCAGACCTCCTTGCGCCAGACCATCTTGTTGACGACGCCGATGTAGGATTGGATGATCTTCACGACCTTGTCGCTGACGTTCTCGTCCGTATAGTCCGGCACCGGGATGCCGTTGTCGTCGTTTCGGACCATCTCCACCGCCGTGTCCACCGCCTGCAGCAGGCCCTTCGTGTCGATGCCGGAGAGGATGAAGCAACCCTTGTCCAGCGCCTCCGGGCGCTCCGTGCTGGTGCGGATGCACACCGCCGGGAACGGCTTTCCGATGGAAGTGAAGAAGCTGCTCTCTTCTGGCAGGGTCCCGCTGTAGGAGACGACGGCAAAGGCGTTCATCTGCAGACAGTTGTAATCATGGAAGCCGAGCGGCTCATGCTGAATGACCCGCTTGTCCAGTTGGAAGCCGGACGCCTCCAGGCGCTTGCGGCTTCGCGGGTGGCAGGAATAAAGGATAGGCATTTCATACTTCTCAGCCATTTTGTTGATAGCGGTAAAAAGGCTGTTGAAGTTCTTCTCCGTATCAATGTTCTCTTCACGATGCGCCGAAAGAAGGATATATTTACTCTTCTCAAGCCCAAGACGAGCGTGAATATCGCTATTCTGGATCGCTTCCAGATTCTCTGTTAGCACCTCCGCCATCGGCGATCCCGTTACATATGTGCGCTCTTTGGGAAGGCCACAATCGGCGAGATAACGACGGGCGTGTTCAGAATAAGCAAGATTCACATCCGAGATGATGTCCACGATCCTTCGGTTCGTCTCCTCTGGTAGACATTCATCCTTGCAGCGGTTCCCTGCCTCCATGTGGAAGATAGGAATGTGCAGCCGCTTCGCTCCAATTACGGAGAGGCAGGAGTTCGTGTCGCCGAGGACAAGCACAGCATCAGGTTTTGTAGCTACCATTGCCTTATAGGACCGATCAATGATGTTGCCCATTGTCGCTCCAAGATCATCGCCAACCGCATCTAGATACAACTCAGGATCAGCAAGACCGAGATCGCGGAAAAATATGCCGTTGAGAGTATAGTCATAATTCTGTCCTGTATGCCAGAGCTGCGTGTCAAAATACTTCCGGCACTTTTTGATGACGGCTGCGAGGCGTATAATCTCAGGCCGTGTACCAACGATAATGGCCAGTTTAATCTTTCCGTTTTCTTTCCACTTTGGATAATCCATAGTCTTACTCCTTCACAACCGGTTCAAAGTACGTATCAGGCCGTTCCTTATCAAGCATTTCGGAAGCAAACATCACCGTGACAAGATCTTCCGTCTCCGAGAGATTTATTATGTTATGCGTCCAGCCAGGTTTCATGTAGACGCCTTGGATCTTTTCTCCATTAACTTCGTATTCTTCAATCTCGCCGTCCTTCAAATTTCGCATCTGAATCAATCCATGGCCGTGAACGACAATGAAAATCTCCCACTTACTAAGATGCCAGTGCTGGCCTTTTGTGATGCCAGGCTTGCTGATATTTATTGACACTTGTCCGTGATCGAGAGTACGGATCAGTTCTGTGAAGCTGCCACGCTGATCCACGTTCATCTTATAATCAAAGACCGTCTTCTCCTTCGGCAGATACGACAAGTACATTGCATACAACTTCTTCTCAAAGGATTCCGGCGTTAGTCTATCGATGATGAAGTCCTGTGGGAAATCATGGAACTGATGAAGCAGATTTACAATCTCTCCGAGCGTCGCCTTGTGCTTCACCGCGCAATGACAATATCGTCCATTCTCGTCCGGTACAGCCTCAACACCTTCGTAATGGCAACGATGAGGATGTCCTTCCATTGCATCATATATTTCTTCGCAAATATCGTCGAAGAATACCATCTCCATTAGGACAGACGGATCATTAACCGTTATCTGCTCATCACGGGCAATGCAATAACAAAATGTCCCGACAGCGGAGTTATAGCGAGGGCGTATCCATTTCCCAACCATGTTTTCAAAACGGTAAACGTATACAGGCGCTCCTGTTTCCTCACCGTACTTGAACATCAGTTCTTCACCAGCGAGCTTAGAACGACCATATTCGCTGTTGCCAAACCGTCCGGACAAAGTTGCTTGGACAGAAGATGTAATAATAATAGGAGCCTTGTTGTTGTGCGCCTTCAAGCAGTCAAGAAGTGTTGACGTAAAGCCAAAGTTTCCCTCCATGAATTCGGCGGTATCTTTTGGTCTGTTTACACCAGCAGCATGAACGATAAAGTCGCAGTCAGTACAAAACCTGTCTAAATCCACAGGAGTGTTGTCGCGATCATACTCGTAAATGGAATCAATGGAGAGATTCGGTCTTGTCCTATTCTTTCCATCTTTAAGTGCCTTTAAGTTTTCTACCAGGTTACGGCCTAAAGCTCCTGCTGCTCCAGTTATCAATATATTCATGTGGTCCCACTCTTTCTTTGTTGACCACATAGGTCAAACGTATTATAAATATCTTATTTATCGGTAACAGTTATCTTGTGAATTATCTCCCACAAGCAAAGACCAACAACTGTGCCAATAGAATTAAGAATAATATCGTCCGGATCAAAACAGCCACGATACGTAACATACTGGCCGATTTCAATCAAGAGTGAAAAGCCAAATCCTACCGTTATAATTCTGTGCCACTTTCTCCATCCTGTTACCACCGGAAGCAAAAACCCGTTCGGAATAAACAGAATGATGTTCCCGAGAAAATTGCCTGTTAATCCACCTCGTTGAATGATTCTCCAGAAGGATAGAAATTCATGAAAAGGCTTATAAACAATGGGGGTACCCAGTAAGACCTCACGCCCAAGAATTGTAACCCAGAGTATTAGCGCCACGTATATCCCAAATATTGCCGCCAATAAATTTTTTGTTTTACTCATTTCTGTACACCGCTGGTCGTGCTAAGACATTAAGGCTTTCCACATTCGGATATACACGGACATGTAGCGTAGCTTCTGACACTCTCTCAACTGTAAAATCTATATCCTCATCAAATTGGTATAAGTACTGAGAAAAGCCGGTATCATCATAATAGTGAAGTTGAAGAGCAATTGTGTTTTCTGCTTGCCCTCTCATTCCCGTAAAAGTGTACTTTCCTGGTTCAAGAGTAAACTTTGCTAATAATCTCCATCCATCGCTATCATCTTTATTATTACCTTCCAATCTTATCCAACCGTCCTCGAGATAAGATAGTTTCACATATGAATAACCCAATGCTCCAGCCTTGCCGTTCATAACCACACAATTTGAAGTTCCATCTTCGCGTGCTGAAGCAATTGAATACTCTACCATCCGTTGATGAATCACATTATTTGTGATCCCATCAACAACGTATAGGAAAGCCAGGGTTGATAATAATGAAATAACGAATATCTTGATGGTTCTACTTCGAATCGTATTTCACCTCGCTCTAAATACTTCTCCGTCTTCTATAATCGTGTCATCAGGAACTGTTGCGCCGGTTACAACCGACGCCGTTGACCCTATCCATACCCGATCACCAACATGAGTCAGGGAGCGTACTACCGAATTCGTGTATATCAGGCAGTAGTTCCCGATAGTGCTGTCATGGTGAGCTTCAACTCCAGGGTTCAGGATGCAGCCGTTACCGATCTTCGAATGATTCTGTACCACAGCATTATTGAGAATCACACAGCCTATACCAATAGTTGCATGAGGACTGACATAGGCAGAACTGTGGATAATGTTCGGGAAATTATAGCCAATCTTTGCCGCTTCTTTATACAATCTCTCCCGGAGGGCATTGTTCCCGATAGTAACCAGAAGAAGCTTATACTCAGGAAAGAACTTCTCCATCTCGCTTATCTTTCCGATAACAGGTACACCATCTACCACAGATGCGTCCCCATCATCAAGGAAAGCACACTCATACTGCGAGGATGCATGTTCCAACACTACTCTTCCAAAACCACCAGACCCAACAAGTAGTAATCTTTCCATTGATTGTCCCTGCTCCGTTCCTGCGGAGGCTTTAATTGTGGCGTATACCTTTCAATTCCTCTTGTACATAATCCGTTGTCAAAACCTTTTTCACAACACCTTCTACATCGAGCCTGTTAGTGTTGTGACTTGTATAGCTATCCTCAGCCTGAGTTTCGACTTTACCCTGAACAAAATACTTGTCATAATTCAGATCCCGATTGTCAGCCGCCACACGGAAGTAATGGCCCATGTCCTCAGAGCGGAGGCGTTCTTCCCTTGTCATCAAGGTCTCATATAGTTTCTCACCATGCCGCGTACCGATTATATTAGTACCGGTATCGCCGAAGAGCTGCTGAACGCCTTTTGCCAGATCACCGATTGTGGAAGCGTCCGCTTTCTGGATGAACAGATCACCAGGATTGGCGTGTTCAAAAGCAAAACGCACCAGCTCCACCGCCTCATCGAGGTTCATCAGAAAACGAGTCATTTCAGGATTCGTAATAGTGATCGGATTTCCAGCATGGATCTGATCAATGAAAAGAGGAATAACAGATCCGCGTGAACACATCACATTACCATACCGGGTGCAGCAGATAACAGTATCAGAACGTTCAGCAGCAACACGGGCATTTGCATAAATAACATGCTCCATCATAGCCTTGGAGATACCCATAGCATTTATCGGATAGGCAGCTTTATCTGTTGAGAGGCATACAACACGCTTTACACCTGCATCAATAGCTGCGTGGAGAACATTATCCGTACCTTCGACGTTTGTTTTCACTGCCTGCATCGGGAAGAACTCACAGGATGGTACCTGCTTTAGGGCAGCTGCATGGAAGATGTAATCCACACCAGGCATAGCATCAGCTACAGAGCGAGGATCTCTTACGTCACCGACATAAAACTTCACTTTTTTTGCAGCTTCTGGATGTTTTGCCTGCAGATCGTGCCGCATATCATCCTGCTTTTTCTCATCGCGAGAGAATATGCGGATCTGGCCAATGTCTGTCTCCAAGAAGTGTTTTAAAACAGTATTGCCAAAAGATCCGGTTCCACCCGTAATCATTAATGTTGCACCATTAAAATCACTCATGATATATGAATCCTTCCTCTATTATTTCGCCACCCACGGCTCATATTTTCCAAATTCCAGAATGTCTGCTATACGTTTACACGCATGACCATCACCATATGGGTTGCAGGCATGAGCCATTTTGTCATATGCTTCCTGATTCTCCAGAAGCTCTTTAAAGTTCTGGTAGATAACTTCTTCATTTGTCCCTACCAGCCGCAGTGTTCCAGCGTCCACGCCTTCCGGGCGCTCCGTCGTATCTCTCATGACAAGCACGGGACGGCCATAAGACGGGCATTCCTCTTGGATTCCTCCCGAATCAGTCAGGCACAGATGACACCGTGCTTCGAAGTTGTGGCAATCGAATACTTCTATCGGTTCTATGATGTGGATTTGGTCGCAGTCTCCGAGTTCTTCGTCCGCTGCCTGCCGAACAACAGGGTTCATGTGAATCGGATAAACAGCCCTACACTCCGGATGTTCGTCAAGGACACGTCTTATCGCCCGGAACATATGGTGCATCGGCTCTCCGAGATTCTCCCGGCGATGAGCTGTTATGAAGATCAGTTTTCCGTCGCCTACCCAGTCAAGCTCCGGATGCATGTAATCCTCTTTCACCGTATGCTGCATAGCATCGATAACCGTGTTCCCGGTGATATAGATTGTGCTCGGGTCTTTTCCCTCTTTAATCAGGTGATCCGCTGCCAACTGCGTCGGCGCGAAGTTGTATTTACTAATTATGCCTACTGCCTGACGGTTAAACTCTTCCGGGTATGGGCTATAGATGTTGTATGTACGCAGACCTGCTTCAACATGCCCGACCGGAATCTGGAGGTAGAAGCATGCCAACGCGGTTACGAATGTGGTACTCGTGTCACCGTGTACCAGAACCACATCCGGCTTGACTTCTTCCAGAACCGCTTTGATCTTCTCCAGAATGCTTGTCGTTATATCGAACAGTGTCTGCTTGTCTTTCATGATGGAGAGGTCATAATCCGGCATAACGCCGAACGTTTCAAGCACCTGATCCAGCATTTGGCGATGTTGGCCTGTGACGCAAACAACCGTCTGTATTCCCTTTCTGGTCTTAAGCTCGTTGACTAACGGGCATATCTTGATTGCTTCCGGTCTTGTGCCAAAGACCAACATAACCTTTTTCATTAGTTCAGTGCCCTCTAAGCAAACCATTTTTAACTCTCGAAAATCTTTTAGTAGCAAGTAAGAACAAAACAGCTATAATACAATAAGAAATTGCTCCAATAATAATTTCCGCTAATATCATTATTACAGCAGAAAGATTAATACTCTTGAGGATATTGGCAGACAGTCTTACAATAATGAACATAATTCCACCAATAACCATATATGGGAATACCTTTGAGATTATCGTCCATAATTTCACTTGTTTTCGAATTAGAATTAATTCGGCAGTCATAACTGTAAATTCTGCAATCAATGTTCCTAATGTAGCACCGAGAGCACCCATTTTAAGAAAAGCAATAAAAAGAGTATTAAAAACAGCGTTAAATATCGCACCTATTACAACAGCATACACATATGTTTTATCTTTTCCTTTTGGAATTAGATACATCGACATGAGAATACAAGATACAGATTTAATTATCATTATGAACACAAATATATAGACTAGCTCTACACAAGGCGAAAATTCTGAGCCAAAGAAGAATGGTACAAATTCTCTTGCGATTGCTCCGATACCGCTTGCCATGGCAACAGCAACAATCAATATAATCTCCGAATATGTATCAAATAGAAAAGAAAACTTCTTCTCATCGTTGCCCACATATGACATTCTAGATAACATTACGGTACACAATCCGGTAATCACCAATATTGGAATATTAACCAAGTGATCCGAATTATAATAATAGCCAGATTGTACACTTGTACTCATCTTCCCAAGCATCAGTTTATCCATAAGTTGGAATACAGATGCTGCTGCAACAGGTATAAACAGGACAAATATCGGTTTCACGTGTTTCTTTACATCATTAAACGAAATCCTAGTTTTAATGTCGATCTTCTTTCCTATTCCAAACCATAAAATAAGGTTACTTAGAACAGCAGAAAAGGCCATAATAAAAGCATATCTTCCAACGTGATTTTCATTCTTAACAAACAAAATAATAGTCACAAGTTGAAATATCTTAATCGCTATTCCCCTTAGCGATTTATATTTGAAATCTTCCATTCCCGAATAAAACCACGATATATTAACAAAACAGTCGATAATCCAAATGCTTTGAATATAATTAATTGTTTCATTCGCTTCAAATAGCAGGCAGTATAAAAAATAGGCAATTAACGAGATCAACGTTGCAACAGTCTGGACAGATAAAACTTCCTTAAATAGTTTTGTCCTTTGGATCACATCGTTCCTAACTTTCGCAATCTCTCTTGTTCCATATTTTTCATTACCCAACAAACCAAACATTCTGAAAAACAGAGCTAGAGAATATGTGTAAGAAAATACACCGATTTTCCCCGCTCCAAGAATGCGTGATAAATAAGGGGCTGTAATCAATGGCATACAAGTGGCAATAATTTGATATATCATTTGCCACCCCATATTTTTCACTAGGCTTCTGTTTTTTTCCACTGATGATTTCCTCTCGCATCCAAAAACGCGCAAACAATCCAAAACATAAATGCGCACACACCAGGCCCAAAGGGCGGATAAGCTTCAAAAAGCGATTCACCAAAATAGAATACCGTCAAGCATAAAACACACGACGTAAATGGAGTTTTATTTTTATGATATGCTGATATATTTTTTGCTATTCTTACAATCCACAGTGAAATAATAGGTGCAAAACCAATTAGACCAACATCAGAAAGTATACATAGGTATAAATCGTCAACTCTATAATGACCAGTTCCCACTATTGGATTTTCTTTAATAGCCTGTATCGCATATTTATAATATGTCAATCTTCCACTAGTAAAATAATCTAAATTCTTTGTCTGTCTCTCTGTAAAAACAAATGCTTTAGTGATATATTTGATTAGTATGTCATTATTAAATACGATTGCTAAAGCTATACAAAGAATAACTGTAACGGCTATTTTCTTTTTACCATGCAGTATCGTTAAATAATATACTATAGCAGTCACAATCAGGCTCACTAGGGCTGTTCTGCATTGCATTGCAATAATAAATAAAAATAGAATTATAATACAAGCACACTTGGCAACATTGACCCATTTCTGTTTAGGTTGTAATAAAAAAAAGGAGAGTATAATCGTACATCCAATTATTTGAGCTGCGGAATTTTTCTGTTCATAAATATAATAATTTGCATTTAACCATGTATTAAAGCTTCCAATATAAGTTACAAAAATATACGAAAACATAAGAAAAGATACCAGGAAGAAAGCGAACAAGCTGTTATAAATCGTATTCTCTCTGATTGATTTTTCGAACAATAAACCTACAAGATAGCAAATAAATGGTAATGGAACAACCTGAAGAGCATAACTATTCGTGTGAGTACTAGAGAGAACCAAACACTCTAATCCAAGCACTAACAACACGATTCCATACATAATAATAAACCTATTGCATGGAATTCTGAATTTGTTAATTACAATTCCCGCAACAAGAGCCAGTATCCATAAAGCATACATAATTGGTCTAAATATGCCTGAAATGGCTGGAAGCTGTGTAAGAACTGTGCATACAATAGTAGCTATACATAAAAAACCGATTGAGCTGTTTTTATTCTTTCTCTCTGTCACTTTAATAGCCTCTACTTGATTCCGTTATCCTACTCACAATTTAATATGATTTAGGATTGCATTATTGCCTTTTGAATGCATTGTTGAGCATAATTGCTTTCATCTACTATTTGCTTGTATTTTTCTTGAGCATATACTAAAAGATCATGCTCGTTTAAACCGATATACCAATTATATAAATCATCAGCGAAAGATTCGTTTTTGAAATCCACATCAAATGCAAAAGGACCTGCCATTTCGGACATATATGTATTAGGAGATGTTAATATGGGTTTACCGTATATGAAAGCATCATACAACTTATTTGATAAAGCATAATCAAGTAATGGTGTCCCATTTCCATATACATTAAAGAGGATGTCTGTGCTTAAAATAATTAATTCCTTTTCTTTCGGTGTAAATATTCCTTTAAAACTAATGTTTTCATATTTTTCATAAGTTTTTAGCAAATCAGGAACCGTCTGTAAACCATAAAATACAAACTCAAATCTGTTATCCTTACAAATCTTTTCACAAATAATCTTACATTTATCCAAATAATTTCCTTTACCAATATATCCGATGATTATTGGAGGACTTTTTTTCAATTTAGGAGTATGAACTGAAGCGTCAATATTCATATTATGGCAAACGACATATTCACTCAAAGGTAAAAACTCTTTAAACTTTTTCGAAGAAATCACATTTATGAGGGAATTCTTCACAGCTATTTTTTCCTGAGTATAATATAAATACAAATTTTCATGTGTGTAATCTCTAATATCCAATATATAACGCTTTTTATAATGTCTTCTTAGCCACTGTGCCATATATACTGCGTTGTTTGTCGTTAACATAACCAACAAATCATACTGGTTTTGCTTAATAATCTTCTTTGCTCTTCCAGTATAATCAAGATATGCAAGTGCAGTATGAACACTTTTATCCCATGGAACAATGTGAGTCTTGGCAGGAAATGTATCCTCTACATTCATTCTATTAGGAAAGATCAGCTCGTAGTCCACACCCATCTTATCCAAAATGTTTGTGTAAAAGAAAATATATGGTGAGTATCTAATATTGTTTGCTGCAACTATTCCTACAATCATACTAGTTTTGACCTCTCATAGGCATGTATTACTGAATTTTTATCTGGTGGGTGGTTATTGAGCGGTTACTTTTTTATCAGTTGTTAATGCCCTATTTGTTATACAGTCTGCATACAAGCGACTATTTGTTGTAATAGAACAATAATTCAAAAAAAACTCTCCTGATTGATTCTTGTCGTTGCCATTTTGTACATTTTTTATTGCTATGACTAGCTCATCTGGCTTTTCAGCTTCTACCACATAATCATGAGCCTCTTCTAAAATCTTCTTACCAAACAGACTATCCCTGCCAATTGCAAAGATAATTGGCTTTTGACATGCTAAGCATGTAGCTGTCTTCGAAGGAAGTGCCGTTCGGTATCCATCCTTCACCAACGGAATCACATTAACATCAGCTGCTCTATAGATCAGCGGAGCCAGCTCAGGCGGTTGCATCGGCCAGAAGCTGGCATTGGTAATCCCGTACTCCTTTACCTTGGCCTCAAGTCTTTCCTTATAAACGCCATTGCCGATGATATGAAACCAGACTGATTTATCGTCTTTCATCTGCTTTGCTGCTTCGATGAGGATGTCTACATTTTGCATCACACCAATATTCCCTGCGTAGACGATATTGAAGAAATCCTTATTGAACATGTGGGCAACAGGTGAAAGATCAAGATCCTCATATAGCTCATCCTGATAAGACCAGTTATAGATAACTTCAATTTTATCTGCTGGTATTCCATCCGCAACCAATGTGTCCTTCATATCTTCTGAGATCGTTATGATGTGATCTGCTTGGTTGTACCCGTACCGTTGAACACCAGCAAGGATTCGAAAGACCAATCCATTCTTTTTAAGGTTCCCACTATATACAAGGTTATACGGGAAAATATCCTGTACGTTGTAGGTAATGCTTGCTGATTTAAGATATCTTCTTACCATCCTTACTGCAAAACCTGCTGCATTTGTTGATTGTAGAAAAACAGCATCGCATTCAGAATTCCTTTTTATTGCGCTTTTGCAGTGATAATAGTTTTTAAGTACATTTAGATATCTAGCAACAAAATCTGTTTTTTTCTGCGGTTTTACATGAACTGCTTCAGTTGTGACTGCTAATTCTTTAATCGATTCTGGGAGGGTTAGTTCATCAGTTTCCTTAAGCATCTGTATAACATGAACTTGATTTCCATTGGACGCTAGTTGTATCAGAATGGCTTCTAGAAGATGTTCAGATGTTGAATGGCCTGAAAAATTCCCATTCATTAAAAATAATACTTTCATCAAACAATCCCTCCGAAGCATCGATGGAACATTTCACATTGCTCTCAAAATATCTATCGTTCTTGGAATGCCATCTTGAATTGTGTAAAACGGCTTCCATCCCAGTTTCTTTAACTTATTGCCATCTAGCAATGCTTTCGTCGCCTTACTATAACCGGCTGCCTCCACCGAATCTGGGATCTCAAACACAACCTGTCGTCCAGCATAATTCGCAATTATCCACGCCAAGTCTTTAAGTGTTATATTTGATGCTTCGTCCGCGATATTGTAAGCTTCACCGCTCTCACCACAAAGTATAACTGTCAAGAGACCGAAAACAGCATCTGCCATATAAGTATAGGAGTAGTATTGATTACCTGCCGACTTGAGAACAATATCTTCACCGGCTATGCCTTTACGAATAAACTGACTAATGGCCTTTGTATCTGTAAGCAACATCGTCGGCCCATAGGAACGCGTGAAACGTGGAATAACTACATCTAAATCTTTCTGGCTCTTATATGCCTGACATAATGCCTCTCCGCAACGTTTGCTCTCAGGATACCCTGCGCGGAGCGTATTTGAATCTATATATCCACAATAGCTTTCATCAAATAGATCAACATCTCCACGATTTTCACCATATATTTCATTTGAGGATGCAAAAGCAAACCTTGTTGCATGATGCCCAACTGCAAACTCCAACATGTTTTGAAGTCCGATTATGTTTGTAGTAATAGTTCCGATCGGATCTGTTGCATACTGAACCGGATGAGTATTAGATGCTAGATGGAGGACATAATCTACCGTCCCTACATCATCCCTTACAAACGGCTTGTTCACATCATATGGAAGGAAGACCAAGCGCTTATCGCCCCACCATTTAGAGAATCGATCTTCAGCTTTTCTTTGTGTACGTCCGAGCGCATACACTTTGCAATTCAATCCCTCAGAATTCTTCTGCATTAGAACATCAACGAGATAACTGCCCAAAAGACCAGTTGCTCCAGAGATAAGAATTGTTTTATTTCTAAGTTTATTCCACGGAAGTTCTGTATTAGCAATTTGGAAAATATCTGCTATGTAGATATCGCTTCTATATAATAATGACATCAAGGCACCTCATAATAATTATTAATTTTGACCCAATCAATAGATAAACTGAATAATTTGTGACGCAACCTGTTCTACACAGAATAATATGGGATATCATAACGATGGCAGATTTGAACGTATTTCCTTCGGGATTTTATCATTCCGCCTGCTTTTTGATATGCTCGTATTGCACTATTATTATCTGTTCTAACACCTAATGCTACAGTCTTCTTCATGTTTTCCTTTAAATGATCGAATACATAGTGAAGCAATTGTCCGCACAGGCCATTTCCTCTAAATTCCGGAAAAACATAAACATCAAAGAGAAAAGCATCAACTCTTCTGACGCGATATTGAAACTCATTTCCACCGGGATACATAATCCACAAGAACCCTGCTGGCGTACCTGTTTTCATATTTCTTGCCAAGAAACCTTCTACAAATTGCGATTGTTCTTTTAGATAGCGTTTCATCCGTCCTAAGGAAAACGTTTCATTTTTACAATTATCAATATTTGCTTCCGTTATCTTTTCAAATAACCATTCTGAAGATAGTTCTACACTCTCTTTGTTACAAAGATCAAAATACATTAAATAATGATCATAGAATGCATATAATTCTCGATTGTTAAATCGGATTGAGAATGGATGCCTTTTAATTTCGAATTTCTTATTCATTTTCATTTACCTTGAATTACATTTCCCTTCCCATCACCAAAATCAAGAATACCTGGAGAATGGTTTATTCTCTTCTCTAATGGTGGTAATTGCATGTAGTCTCCATATAAAGAGTTTAGCATCTGTTCGTAGTTTTTTTGAATGTTTACTTCAATGTCCTCAAACGGGACTCTTATCAGTGGAAACATATCGCGTTCCAACGACACAGACTTTATCATTTCAATAATGTATTCACTCTCAAATGTTGTAATGTATTGACCACCATTAGAATCCATTTTCTCTTGTTCTTTTCGGTATCGCTTATAGACCTTAAACTGAGGAGTTTTCACTACAGTGAGCATTTTGTGCAAAAAATCATTTCTGCTGCATCTCAATTGGAGAATAATTGGATCTGTCTTAATCGTTCGCATCCCAACGTTTGAGCGCCAATAAAGACGTTGGTAAATAGACATTCTCTTTGCTTTTTTGCTTGCTACATCTGGGGCATCAATATGGTTATATACGAAAATGTCTATCCCTATAGGCCTTAAAGGAAAATCGGGATATCCGTATCTTTTGTCATACTTTAAACGCTTCTTGTTTTCGAAAACTGTTCCTTTTTTGTAAATTCGTGTAATCATCATTAAATGGCTTGGATAAAAATCATTTGCTGTAATCACTTCCATATCATGATTATCCCATTCAGTCTTTGGAATTTCCAAAAGACGTTTATGGTCTTCCAGCAGCATCCCCAAATCAATATCATCATCCCAAGGTATAAAACCTTTATGCCGAATAGCTCCAATTGCCGTGCCCCATACAACAAAATACTTAATGCCATATTTTTCACAGATTCTATCTATGTCTCTCATCATATCTGTGAGAAACAGCTGAAGTCTTCTGAGAATCTCTGGGTCATAGCCTTCAATATTTATTACTTCGGTATCTTTCATATACTCACCTATTATAAACCGATATTTTTATCACGCGATCAGGGCTATTAGTCTGCTCCTTCTAATTCACTTCAACCAGTTATCTTTATCTGATTTAAGATATGCCTTGAACATTTCTAGATCATCTTTAGTGGTCAGCTTGATATTCTTATCTGATCCTGCCGCAAAATAAAGTCTCTCGCCCAATTCAACCATCATCGTATTTGTATAGGATGAGCCATAGATTCCGACCTCTTCGGCAAATGCTTTCTTGTAAGCCCAAAGAAGCTTGCCAAACTTATATGCTTGCGGAGTAGAAACCCTACGGAGCGTTTCACGGGGTATATATTTCACAGTACTTATGTCATCATCCACAACGAAAATCTGTTCATTGTATGGCAATGATGTAACTGCATTTCCATACTGCTGGCATTTTACAATCACATCCGTAAGTACTGTCTCATCCACAAGGGGACGGATTCCATCGTGGATAATTACAATATCATCATCAGAGCAAATGCCCTGCAGTGCATAGACTCCATTTCGAATAGATTCCTGTCCCGAATTACCACCAGATACAACCCAATTCAGCTTATCTACACCAAACTGTTTGGCATAAGCTTTTACTACATCATGCCAGCCATCAATGCAGACAACGAGAATTGCATCAATCTGAGGATGTTTCTGAAATCCTTCTAGTGTATAGACCAAAACTGGCTTGTCATATACATTGATAAATTGTTTCGGTATATCCTGTCCCATTCTAGAACCAGAACCACCAGCTATAATCACAGCTACATTCATCGCGTTTTCCTTTTCTCGGCCATCTCAGCCATACTAAAATATACTTCGCAAACATTATGACGTTCACGTTTTTCTGCAGGAGGGATCTTCATATAATCGCCGTACAGATTTTTTAGATAATTATCTAAGTCTTGAAAAAGCAGCACTTGCTCTCCTTCAAAAATCTCTTTCACGCCTGGGAAGAACTGATCTCTCTTGAATACTTCTCCAAAATACCGTTTTCTGCCCGTTGCGAGGCAACAGTATTTTGTGTCATTGTTATTATGTTGGATTGCTTTATCAAAAATGTTAAACCATTTTGCTGAGCTTTTAAACGAGAACAAAAAGCCTATCACTACTCTGATGTAATAGTTATATGCTCCTCCGCTCATAAGGAATTCTTTTACTTCCTTATTTCTGTTTTCCCATATAAAAACTTCCCACGACATAATATATAGGAAATTACAATATGTTCCCTTGAGCTTCCTTAGGGCTGCACTATCAGGGGTATTTTCAATTATGAATAAGTCCAGAAAAATGCAATGAAGATCCTCTCTATCCGAATCAATAATAGCTCTGTAATAAGAATCCTTTTTCAAAACACGCGGATACTTATGGCAAGGTTTTTCGCTATAATTTGGAGCATTCAAAATGTACTTCTCGCCTAATTCTTCCTCGAAAAACGACTTGAATCTCTCATAGTCCGATCTTGTCATTGCAAGATCCATATCATCGTCCCAAGGTATAAAACCATGATGACGGACAGCACCAAGAGCGGACCCGCCGATGAGGTATAGCGAGATGTTGTATTTATCACAAACTGGTTTTACATCATGATACATTTCAAACAACGTATCCTGCATTTTCCGTACAGTCAGATCGTCCATTTCTTTCAAGAGCGTACTGTTTCTGGCCAGATCGTTAGTAGCCTCTTTGCTGTTTAAGAACTTATCTATAATACTCATCTGTCTCTATTCTCCTGATCTATTAGATCACTCGGATATTCTCTCTTCTGAAGAATGCTCCCATTTCAGTGCATATAGCCTTGGAAACACACCTTTCAACATAAGGCTGTACTGGCTTGTTCTTGATTTCCTGTAGGAAACATAGTAGTTCAAAACGTATTCCCTCTCCATCGAGCTGATAAAAGTATCTTTTATTCTCAGAAGGATTCTCGTATCGAATCTCAAAATAATCAGTGTTCCACCATGGAGCTGGAACATAAATATATCCTTTTGTCCCTGAAACAATCAATTCACCTTCAGACTTTACACCATTACCGACTTTTATTGATGCAACAGCGTTAGGATAGACGAAATCCATTTTTGTAAAAAGATCATGTGCCATAGCTTCATCAGAAAAGTGAGCACACACGTGCTTTTCAACATATCCAGTACCAAGTATCTGAAAGACAGGGAGTAGCGCAGTCGGTCCCCACTCAAAAATGGGATCCCATTTGCCTTTGAGGTCATCACCATTTCGGAGACTCGTACAAGTAGCATCTACGCTTACAACTCTCCCAATACGATTACTTTTAATTAATAGCCGGAGACGAGAGTATGCTGTTGCATATGCGGTCTTTATTCCATCAAGTAGAACAAGCCTTGCATTCTCTGCTAATTCTACAAGTTCATTCCACTCTGCATCTCTCAATGCAATAGGAGATTCGCAGAGAACATGCTTGCCATTGGTAAGAGCTGTTTTTACTAAGGAATAATGATGACTTGGATCTGCTTTGATAAATACTGCATCAACGTTCTTCAATAAGCTTTCGTAGTCATCAGTTATAGTTCCCAGCCTCAAAATGGTTTCATTGAAAACGGTTGTATCCGTGGCGCACAATCCTACCGTTTCTATGCCGTTGACAAAATGCGACTCCTCTTCAACTTTATTCAAAAAAGTCGCATTGCCTACTAAACCGAGCTTTATATGACTTTCTTCAGCTCTCAATTCTGAACTCGAAATACCTTCTGTTCGTGGGAGGTAAACGACCTTACAATACTCCTTTAGATAATCAAACTTACCAATCCAATCAGAACCAACCGTAAAAATATCTACGCCATACCTGCAAATATCATCGATCTTCTGTCCTTCATACTCTTCAACTATAATCTCATCAGCGATTCCGGTTGCTCTTACAGCTTCAATTCTTTCAACTAACGGTTGCTGCACATTGATCTTGCCACGGGTTCTATCAAAGCCATCAGCTGTTATTCCGACAATCAAATAATCTCCTAATGCCTTTGCTCTTTCGAGCAGTCGGATGTGGCCATAATGAAGAAGATCATATGTGCCATATGTTATTACCTTAGTCATACGACCACCTCGGATTTCTTTAACAATCCAATTCTTTCAGCGCAGAAGTAAATTGCTGCATATACTGCTTTTCTCCGATTGAAACTCGGAGACAATTGCCAAATTTTCCAACGTTCGGATAGGTTTTTATCAGAATCTTCTTTTCTGCTTTCATCCTATCAACTATTGTCTGAGCATCCGTTTTAGGTTTTATGAAAATGAAGTTGCCTGCTTCTCCTTTATGGGGATAATTATTTTCGTCGAGCCATTCGACAAGATACTGACGGCCAGCAGTAAAATCTTTAACAAGTTGCTCAACCATGCCCGGTGTTGTTAAAACCGCTTCCGCCATACACAATGCAAAGGCATTTGTATTATGCGGGGTACACATCTTCTGTACCAGCTTTATTCCTTCTGGCCACCCTGCCACATATCCAAGCCGACAACCTGCCATTGAAAATAGTTTTGAAAAAGTACGGGTAACGAAAACATGTTCTCCTTCAAGCGCATACTTGATGAATGTTTTCGGATAAAAATAATGGTAGGCCTCATCAATCAAGATATTGATCTTCTTTTCTTGGGCTACCTTGAGCAATTGTTCAAACTCTTCGTCGGTGTAAACATTACCCATAGGGTTGTTAGGATTAAGAAGGATGAAAAGTTGCGTGTCATCTGTTAACTCGGCAATAATATTATCAATATCCATACTTAAATCATCGTTGTATGGAACCTTAACAAAATTCCTCCCATACATTTCCGAATATATCTGAAACATAAAATAGGATGGAACAACACCAACGATACGCCCATCAGGCGAAGTAAAAGCTTGAATGATATATCGAATTCCCTCTGCTGATCCGTTCACAAGGCAAAGGTGACTGATGTCCGTACCCAGATAATTCGCAAGCACCTCTGTAAAATGTAATGTTTCCGGATACTGTGCGACAAATTGGGGGGTCACACTCGCGAGAACACCCTTAATGAAATCTTCCGGAAGTCCTCCTGGGTTTTCGTTTAAGTCGAGCCTTAGATAATCTTTTCGTTCGTTTTGGTCAAAGATTCGATATAGATTTTCAATCCTTTTATCTGTGTAGTACATAATTCCTTCCCCTAATCAATTTTTCTGAAAAGCGCTTCGATACACATCTCTGTAGCATGCCCGCCAAATTCCACAAACTTATCTTTCATTGCTTTAGTCTTATTACTCTGTTCTTCATAATCCATGTCTCGGATAAAATTCAACACTTGGTCTTCTGACCGGATTATTCCACTCGGAAACTCTTTGTCTAGATCAAAATAGAATCCTCTCTGCTTTACGTATTCATCATAGTCATAGCCAAAACAGATAATCGGCCTACCTAAAATCGCATAATCAAATATGATACTGGAATAATCAGAAATCATAAAATCTGCGGCAATCATCAAATCGTTGACATCCGGATAATTTGAGAAGTCGCGAATAAAGTCATCGAATTCCACGTTAAGGAGTTTCGTGGTAAGTGGATGCGTACGGATTAACAGCACATAATCATCTGCAAGAATCTTTCTCCACTTCTCCCAGTCAATTGGTACTGACATATCATAATCTTTGCCCAAATCATTGCTATCTCGCCATGTAGGAGCATAAAGTATGACCTTCTTCCCTTCCGGGATACCAAGGATCTGCCGTTTCTTTCTGACAAGATCTTTATCGACATAGAAGAGCTCATCATTTCTTGGTAACCCGGAAGGCAACAAGTTCTTTTCGTAGGCCATACAGTCACGAATAATAATAGGTTTTTCATAGTTGCCGGAATAGCAAATATAATCCGTCTTTCTCCAGTCAAAATCCTTCCTAGTGCCAACCGCATTTCCCATATAGTTTGTCGGGACGCAATGCCAGGTATTGAGAAAGACAGTATTTTTTTTCTTAAAGTGTAAACCTCTTTCAATATTTACGCTACAAATCCAGTATTTGGCTCTCAAAGCAGTTTTGAAGTATTGAAATGTATCCATAATAATAACTTCAGCATTTCCAGGAATGTCATATTTCCCCGGATCATCGACTGCCCAAACGCAATGATATTTTGAGGCCATATTATGCTCTAACATATACAAATAAATTGCCTTTGGACTGTCGTTAAATCTTTTAGCCTGTGCAGTAAACAAAACGAGGTTGTCTTGTGTCTTTACAAATAGGCCTAACGTCCGGAGGGCAAATCCGCACACAACCTTATAGCAATCGTAAATAAATGCATTATGTTTAAGCGTATATTCTAGCCTGTTTATCAATCCCATATCAATTGACTTCCTTTTTATGTATAGTAGTGATATTTTCGTTTTAGGTCTGGTTCAGGATGCTGTCTACGCATTGTCGCAAATACGGTTCAACTCGATAAACCGGTACTATTACGCTTATCATCGATAATCAATCAAAGCCCTCCTCAGGAAAGAAACTGCCGAAAACGCTTTACAGAACTCCGCTACCTTGTCGTTCCCTCTTCTATTAGCGTTCTACTTTTAACGTCTTAACCTGGTCTCTTCTATAAGGAGACTATCGAGGGTAACAGCACATAACGGGTCAGCCACTATGTATTTGCTACATTGTCCTGCCCTCTTCTATAAGCATTCCACCGAAGGCACACATACCTCCGATTCCTCAGAAGCGGCCCGAATTTTATTCAATCTGCCCAATGTTTGTCCCGTTTTTCCCATTTTTCTGTACGATTTGCCTCGTTTTCATAGTCCATCGCGATCGTAGCGCCTACCGCGACGCCCTCGGTGCTTTCAGGCAAGAAGAGAATCCTACACCTTTGCTTCGTTCTCTTCTCCAACCTCATTTTCTATGCGGGCCATCATTTCACTCTCCCCATACTCCATCGCTGTCACCGCCCCGGCATCCACGCCCTCGGTGCTCTCCCGGCTGAACAGGATCGCCGCCGTCGCAAAGCAGAGCTGCAGATCCGTAAGCACACTCATGTGGTTGATGTACAGCAAATCGAACTCTAACTTCTCATACGGGTCGGTGTTGTACTTGCCATACACCTGTGCATATCCCGTCAAGCCGGCCTTGACCTGCAGCCGCAGGCGGAAGTCCGGCATGATCTCATAGTACTGCTCCGCGATCTCCGGGCGCTCCGGCCGCGGACCGACGATAGACATGTCGCCGACGAAGATATTCCAGAGCTGCGGAAGCTCGTCCAGACGGAATGCCCGAATCCTACGCCCAACAGGCGTGATGCGGTCGTCGTTGTCGCCCGTGCTCAGGCGTGCGACGCCGTCCTTTTCTGCGTCCACGCGCATGGAGCGGAATTTCACGATTTTGAATTCTTTCCCGTTCTTGGTCAGGCGTGTCTGCCGGTAAAACGCTGGGCCGCCGTCATAGAAGTGGATCGCAAGCCCGGTGATGAGCATGATCGGGCTCAGGATGATCAGGCCCAGGCCGGACATGACGATGTCGAACGCCCGCTTCACAAACGCGAATTCCGGGTTCGTCACAGTCCGGTTGACATAGAGCACCGGAGAGTCAAAGGATTGCAGGTGGATCGCTTCCTGCATGATGATATCCCCCACATGCGGGAGGCACATGCAGGGGACGCTGTGCTCCTTGCAGTATTTGAGGATGGCGTTCCGGCATTTTGCATTGATGCCCGCCACAAAGATCGCGTCATAGCCTTCCAGCGCTTCCGCGATCCCGTCAAACGCTCCGTCATACTGGATCTCGTTTGTGATCTCATACAGGCGCTCCGTCGGCTTGCCGCTGATGGAGCCGAATCGTTTTTTGTCCAGTCGGTTCCGATAGATCAGAAGCGTTTTTCTCCGGGGATTGATCTTGAAGAAATAGCCGTTTGCGCAGTAGGACCAGATCACATCCAGCACAAGCTGCACGATCAGCATCGGGATAAAAACCCAGGGCGCATCGAAATGATTCCATGCAATGGAAACGATAATATATGTAATCACGATGCTGAAGAATTGAGACAGGATCTGCCCGAAGGCCAGCAGCCGGATCCTGGTATAGCCGAGCAAGTAACCATTATAGGTTTTATTGAACCAAAACAGCACTACCGCATAGCCGATGGCAACATAGAAATTGTAGCGGAATCCGGTCGATTGCTCCGGCGTCAGTTTGCCGTAGCGGAATAAAAGCCAGGAAAGATAGAACAATCCAATCGACAGCAAAAAGTGAATCAGCTTCACGATCAGGAGTTTCAATTTGTTTTGTTCATTTAGTTTACTCATAGCTTTAGTTCTCACTCCCGAGGAGAATGATTTAAGCGTGTGAAATGTTGCTTGTTATATGTGTCTACGCGGTACAGGTATGTACTGCACGCCTCCATGGGTTTGAAAATAGGCGGCATGCTGCAATTCTCCGATTTCTCAAAGTATTTATAAGGTTCCGAATTCTCAGCTCCATGTCATGTCAGCATATTATAATCTTGTCTATTTTTATACTTGCTTATCTTTGCGACTTGTGGTATTATGGTAGTATCGTAGTTCTGTCTCACAGTTATCATGGTAATCCCGATATCATGCGTATCGTACAGCTTTACGAAAAGCTAAAGGGGAAGCGGCAAGGTCTTCTGCTGGACACCATCCTTTTTTCTATGCTGATAAATGCGCACCCTTTTTCATTCAGTTATTGACTATAATAATCTTATATTGTATAATTCGATAAGCTGGAGATTTGTTTACGGTCACTTGATATGGCGCATATTTTTATCCGGCACAAAACTAATGCCTTAATGGGACGGGCAATTCAAAGCTCTGAAAGGTCAAGGCAAGTATCCCGCATATTATGATGGCAGGCAGGCCGCCCCAAACGAGTTTTTTTCTCATTTTTTATCAGTTCCCGTGTTTCTGAAATAGCATATCAAAAAGCAACGCAAGAGCTCCTGTTTTTACTTGAAAAAGGTCCGCTTTGAGACTCATGTAAAATTTCAACTCTCAGCAAAACCCGCAAACCGTTGTGCCGCAATGGTTTGAGTGTGTTGTCCCTATTATTCCTCACGCTAGACGGCACTTGCGAACGATCCGTCCGATCGGTGTGATGCGGTCGTCTTTGTCGCCCGTGCTCAGGCGCGCGACGCCGTCCTTTTCCGCGTCCACGCGCATGGAGCGGAACTTCACGATTTTGAATTCTTTCCCGTCCTTGGTCAGGCGCGTCTGCCGGTAAAACGCCGGACCGCCGTCATAAAAGTGGATCGTAAGCCCGGTGATCAGCATGATCGGGCTTAGGACGATCAGCCCCAGACCGGACATAGCAATGTCAAATGCCCGCTTTACAAACGCATATTCCGGGTTCGGCACGGTCCGGTTGACATAGAGCACCGGGGAGTCAAAGGATTGCAGGTGGATCGCTTCCTGCATGATGATATCTCCCACATGGGGGAGACACATGCAGGGAACGCTGTGTTCCTTGCAGTATTTCAGGACGCCGTTCCGGCACTTCGCATTGATGCCGGCCACAAAGATTGCGTCATAGCCGTCCAGCGCATCCGCAATCCCGTCAAACGCTCCGTCATACTGGATCTCGTTTGTGATCTCATACAGGCGCTCCGTCGGCTTGCCGCTGATGGTGCCGAATCGTTTTTTGTCCAGTCGATTCCGGTAGATCAGCAGCGTTTTCCGCCGGGGATTGATCTTGAAGAAATAGCCGTTTGCACAGTAGGACCAGATCACGTCCAGCACCAGCTGCACGATCAGCATCGGAAGGAAGATCCATGGCGCATCGAAATGATTCCACGCGATGGAAACGACAAGGTATGTAATCACGATGCTGAAAAACTGAGACAGGACCTGTCCGAAGGCCAGCAGCCGGATCCTGGTATAGCCGAGCAAATAACCGTTATAGGTTTTGGTGAACCAAAACAGCAATACCGCATAGCCTACGGCGACATAGAAGTTGTATCGGAATCCTGCCGATTGCTCCGGCGTCAGCTTGCCGTAGCGGAACAGAAGCCAGGAAAGATAGAACAGTATAATCGACAGCAAAAAGTGAATCAGCTTCACAATCAGGAGCTTCAATTTGTTTTGTTCATTTAGTTTACTCATAGCTTTGACTCTAACTCCTATGGAGAACGATTTGGGCACGGGAAATGCTGCTACTTGTTATATGTGTCTACGCGGTATAGGTAATGTACTGCACATTTCTAATGGTTTTGAATTCTTAGCGCCATGTCATGTTAGCAAATCGAATATATGTCTAATTTTATACTTGTTTATATTTGCGACTTGTGGTACTATGATAGTATCGTAGTTCTGTCCCACAGTTATCATGCTGATTCCGATATCATGCGTATCGAACAGCTTAACGAAAAGCTAAAAGGAAAGAATATGCAGTCGGCAAGGTCTTCTGCTGGACACTATCTTTTTTCAGGGTTGCCAAATGTGAGTCTCTTCTATATTCAGTAGTTGACTATTGTATTCTTATATTGTATAATTCGATAAGCTGGGGATTTGTTTGCGGTTACTTGACATATGGCGCGTATTCTTTCTTCCGGCACAAAAGGTCCGCTTTTAGACTCAAGTAAAAATCTCAACTTTCAGTAAATCCAGCAAACCGTTGTGCCGCAATGGTTTGAGTGTGTTGTCCCTATTATTCCTCACGCTAGACGGAATGCCCGAATCCTACGCCCAACAGGCGTGATGCGGTCGTCCTTGTCACCCGTGCTCAGGCGCGCAACGCCGTCCTTTTCCGCGTCCACGCGCATGGAGCGGAACTTCACGATTTTGAATTCTTTCCCGTCCTTGGTCAGGCGCGTCTGCCGGTAAAACGCTGGACCGCCGTCATAGAAGTGGATCGCAAGCCCGGTGATGAGCATGATCGGGCTCAGGATGATCAGGCCCAGGCCGGACATGACGATGTCGAACGCCCGCTTCACAAACGCGAATTCCGGGTTCGTCACAGTCCGG
>JAEEGL014679784.1_pt1 | contig 90248 bp, 81 predicted proteins | sample 9134231 | NCBI WGS metagenome assembly JAEEGL01 (sample SAMN16246548, study PRJNA631951) | gut metagenome | biome: gut microbiome; feature: rumen; material: fiber-attached | host: Bos | place: Iran: Karaj | collected 2018-10 | reverse complement strand
ATTATTTGTTGCATGTGTCGCACGGATGTGATACCGGCGGCTGTGGCACTGATTGACTTGAATGAGGAGAAGCAACTGGTTCCCAAATATACACTATGGAATCGTGAACATTGTCGCCTTCGCCCACTTGCACAACAACTTGTCCTTTGATGACTGACGGCGCAAAATAAGGAACCATAATAGGAATAATGGAATCCCGTGCCGATTCTCCTTCGCCAATACGAATCACAATACCTGTTTCGTCGGACTTCATAATAGTGATTTCTTCATTCACCGTTTGCTCCGGAGCAGTCTGTTGCTCTTGCACCTGAGGAGTTGCTTCCTCATCTTCCTTGCCGCACGCAACTATCGCTGCCACAGCAAGCATTGAGATAAAGAATACTTTTTTCATAACTTTACTGCTTTACAAATGTTAAACTTTCTGAATTATTCACCACCAACACATACGTTCCTTTGGGCAACATCGAAACATTCACCTCTGCCGAAAATCCTACTTTCTGTTGCAACAAAAGTTTTCCTTGCAAATCGAAAATCTTGATTTCGTTGTTGGCGATGGGCAAGGTTAGAGTTAAATAGTCTTTTACGGGGTTTTGAAAAATAACTCCATATTTTTTAGGGTTTGAAAACTCAAACAATTCTGGGATAGATTCCATATCAACTCCAAGTGAAAAATCAACAGTCAAAGTATCTACATACGCTATAGAAGTTGAGCCATATTCAAAATGTAGTTCTATTGGATACATTCCTACGTTTGGTGTTTGAACGGACTCAAAAAACAATTTTAGTTCGTGCGAACATAACGAATCCCTTATTGATAGCCATGAAGGAACTTGTGTTATTTTTAGTTTTACTTGTTCTGGGTAGAGAGCAGACACAAGTATTGAGTCAAAATATATTTTCTCAGAACGAATATTTTTTTTTGATAAGGGTTTTGTTATCTCTGGTAAAAAAGTTACATAGTTAATCAATATATTAAATTGCTGGCTTACTGTGTCTTGTGAATCGGCACAAAAAATACTGATTAAAGGAGATTCATTTTCAATAATGTCTTTTTCATACGGTATGCCAAACAATGTAGTTCCATCAAAATGAAGCCATTCGGGTAAATTCTCGCACCACACTTTTGTTTCTCCCACATTATCTGTTATTATTGGCGTATAAGAGTACATATCTAATTCTTCAACATACTTTGGAGCGTCAGATTGGAACTCCAACGCATATATTTGTATATAAACAAAAAAAGATAATATAATAGCTGATACTACTTTCATATATTTCTTCGCTTAATGATTATTCCTTCACAAACCTATACGATACTCCATTCACCATCAACACATACGTTCCTTTGGGCAACATCGAAACATTCACCTCTGTCGAAAACCCTACATTTTGTTGCAACAAAAGTTTTCCTTGCAAATCAAAAATCTTGATTTCGTTGTTGGAGGTGGGCAAGGTTAGGGTTAATACGTCTTTGACGGGGTTGGGGGAAAGGGAAACAGCATTGTCCGATTCCAATATCGCAAGTTTTTCATTGCACGTATAACAATCATCACATTGTTCATCTTTATATAAAACACTGCCCTCTCCGTTAATTCTTGAATCTGTTGCACACCAAAGTTTGTATGCACATTTGTAAGTTGGTCTTAAAAGTGTTAAATGTGTTACGAAGCCTTCCGTGTCGCCAATTCCTTGAATACATTTTGTACCAGTAGTTGTTGTAATATACGCATATTTTTTGCCATCTTCTAAGATAAGTGTGTCTATCTTATTAATTGTTGCATACACATATTCAGGTATATCCTCAGATACTCCATCCCATTCATCCAACCAAACAGATTTGATTTCTTTGCCGATTTTCCATGCAAAATCGTACAGCAATAATTCCTTTTTATACTTTATATCGTAATAATACACCACGCTATCTGCTGTTTCGCGTATGGCTCCACTCAATTTCCCATTTTTATATAATTTACGATAATCTATAGAGTTGATAGTTGTATCTCCTTCAATATTGTACACTGTCAATGAACAAGAATGATCTTCTGTTCCAATACGTTCTTCATAGACTTCTGTCCACTCATTCATTTTAAGAATCTCAGTTTGGCAAAAAGTAATGTGTCCAACAAGTAAAAAAGCGAGAAAACAAGATATCTTTTTCATAATTATTCTATATTTAATTTAACGCCAGATTGTATCTCAACATCGGTATCCAAATATACATTATTTTCTGCTTCTAATGTTACATTCGCACTATTTGTAAAATATACATTCCCGTATGGAACAGCCGTTGTAACATGTTCTCCTGCAGATATATTGTTTCCGTAATAATAAGCATCACTACTTATTGTACAATTTTGTAAATAAATATCTGGAGCAGAACGATACGGCACATGATTTTTTCATAAACTTATAATTTTTAATTTTTGTCAAAACTAATAGTGGGAAAATCTAAACGAATGACAAAATATGCTTTTGTTTGTCGTTTTTCTGCTATTTTATAGCTTTCTACAATGTGACGTCCCTACATTTTAATAATCATAGTCGTTCCCACCGTAGCCGCCGCCAAAGTCGTCGTAGCCGCCAAAATCGTTTCCTCCGAATTCGTCATTGCCAAATTCATCGTCGTTGTTGCTAAACAAGTCGTCGTCTTCGTCAATTCCTGTTTCGTTGAACAGGTCGTTGAAATCTTCGGCAGTGTCGTTTTCTTTCTGAAGTGGTGGGTTTCCCGTGGAATGAACGCACACGGGATATTTTTTCTTCGGGTCTTTGTCCAAAATATCGACCAAGGTACAGAATAATGCACGGTCGCCGAAAAAGTCAAACTGATATATGAGTTTGTCGCCTTTGTTGCTCACAAAATCTTTCAGTTTGGCCTTCTGCATAGGGATTGTCCCCGTGTCTTCCTCGCCCATGTCGAACAAGGTGATTTCTTGCTCCTTGTCCCAATCGTCGTTGGAAACGAAGAATGAAGCCATTTCCGAATCTTTGTAATCGCACGCTTTAAGAATCGCCTTGTGGAATTTCAGGAACGTGTCGTCTTCCGAAATTTCTATGCTTCTTGAAAACAATTCGTTTTCGTCGCTGATTATTCTGAACTTGTAAATCATACTACAAACTGATTAAGAAGTTTAACGTCTCAATATTTTCTTCAATGCGAGGGACAAACGATTCCCCGAATTGAACTGTTTTTGTGCGAAATGCTGTTAATTTACAGATGATATACTGAATTTCATCTTTGTGTTTTTCAATCGCATTTTGCACTTGTGAAAGGTCGGAATATTTTTCGTAATAAACAACAGCCAACGGAGATTTTAATTCATTTGTGTCTTCTTTTAGAATAAGAAAACCGTTGTCCAAGTGGGTTTGCCGTGCCACCAAGTATATTGATTTGTTGTATTCGTAGTTGTTCATATACTTGTAATGGAGTGATACGGAGTTGTATTTTTCAACGGCGTCGAGTATTCGTTTCTCGTCAAATGTGTCGGGTAGATAAAGTTTCGACACGTTTCGGCGGCTCAATCCAAAGAAGTTGAAAATATCGTTTCCCAACCGTTCCAAGTCTTGTTGTGTCTCGCCACCGTCGAGAACGGCGACGGAAGTTTTTTGTTTCCGAATAAGATGCGGATATTTCTGCATATAGATTTCAAAACTGCGTGTCGTTTCTCCTGCAATGATAGCGTCGAATTGCGAGAGGAAATTTTCGGTGACGGCAATATAGTTTTTGAATTGCGGCTCTATTGCAAGCAACTCTTTTATAATGTATCGGGGAAGCAACGGGTCTTTCTCGGCAGGTTTTAAGATGAGGATGTTGCCCGTAATAAGTATGCAGAGCATATCGGGGAATGCGTCAAGGGGCGTTTTCCCTTCGGGAAGCAGTGCCACTCGTTTGCTCGGTTTTTCCTGAATGTATGTTTGGGCAATGAGCGTGTGCAACGATTTTTCCTGCAGGAGCCCTATGATTTCTTGCAGTGCAGATTTTGTGTTTTCGGCGGTGAAATAGGGATTTTTGTATTCCGCACGTGAGATGGCAAACGATAAGTCGGCATTCTTTTCGCCAGAATCGAGGGCTTTTTGCAGTTGTTGCCCCAGCGAAATGAATGCCGAAATACGTTGCTCTAAAGTCATTGCTTAACGTTCGTCAATGATTTTTACACCTGGATTTTTTGCCTTGTCAAACGTGAACGAAGCGTCGGAAATTTGTTCGTTAACCTTGAACGTGTTCACGGTGATGGTGTATTTGTTACCGTCTTTTGCGAAATATTCCGCTTTCCAGAGTTGCGACTTGTCTTTGTCGATTGACAGACGAACTTTTGAATATTCGCTGTTGTCGATGTCTTCGGGATACAAGTCAATCACGTAGATTGCACGGTTTGCCTCAAAACGGTCTTGAATGAATTTGTATTTAAATCCTTTTTCGTACATCGTAAGCGCTTTTGCAGGATTCATCATGTCGGAGTCGCCGTTGTCAACCGTCGATACAACCACTTCTTTTTCATCCACCATATAGGTCCACAAGTTTTTTCCGTCGCAGTACAGGATATTGTCGAGCACCGACAACTGGTATTTGTTACCTTTCATAAGCAAGGTGCCGTTTGCCTTGTCGTTTTTCCCATCGGGCGATGTGTGGACAAGAGAGTAGGAGATGTTTATGGAAGAATAACTTTTCGTCTTTTGCGAAACTTTGTCGAGAATTTCTTTCGCATTCTTTGTGTTTTGTCCGAAAACTGCTACTGAGCAGATTGCAAGGACAGATAAGAGTGAAATAACTTTTTTCATATTTTTAGTTTTTCTCATCATACATCAACAATCGTTCCAAACTTAGAAACTATTAATTTTTTATTCTTAATTCTTAATTTTTAAATCCCCCCTTATTTTAACATTCCTTTTTCCCGAAGATTATTTAGGATTTGTTCCAATCCAATGGTATCGACAAGCACTTCGCGAGGTTTTGACCCTTGTGCCGGGCCCACGATGTGATGTGCTTCCAATTGGTCCATCACACGTCCTGCACGGTTGTAACCTAACGAGAAATTTCGTTGTATAAGCGAGGTGGAACCTGAATTACCTGATACAATCAAATGTGCCGCATCTTCAAAAATTGGGTCTAATTCATCGCTTGCTTTGACGCTATTTGACGAACCCACGGCATTCTGGCTGGAATCCTTCACTTCGGGCAATTGCATTGGTTCGCCGTATCCTTGTTGTTTCTGGATGAATGAAACAATTTTTTCTACTTCGGGTGTATCTACAAAGGCACATTGCACACGTTCGGGTTTCTGACCTGTGGAAATCAACAAGTCGCCCTTGCCCGTCAATCCTTCGGCGCCACGTTCGTCCAAAATGGTGCTACTGTCAATTCCCGAAGCCGTTCTGAATGCGATTCTACCTGGAATATTCGCTTTGATAAGTCCCGTGATGACCTTCACGCTCGGACGTTGTGTGGCGAGAATGAGGTGCATACCAACGGCACGGGCTTTTTGCGCAATACGGGCAATTGGTGTCTCAATCTCTTTACCCGCCTGCATGATGAAGTCGCCAAACTCGTCAATGATGATGACAATGTAGGCCAAGTATTTATGTCCTTTGTTCGGATTCAGCTGGCGATGGATGAACTTGTCGTTGTATTCTATGATGTTTCGGCAGTGAGCTTCCATCAGCAACTTATATCTGTTTTCCATTTCTTGCACGAGGGAGTTCAACGTTTGTTGCACTTTCAGGCAGTCGGTAATGATAATGTCGTCCTCGCCCGGATATTGTGCCATGTAATGTTTCTCCAGCCCCGCATAAATACTGAATTCCACCATTTTGGGGTCCACAAGCACGAATTTCAGTTGTGACGGGTGTTTCTTGTACAACAACGAAGTCACAATTGCGTTCAAGCCCACTGATTTTCCTTGTCCCGTGGCACCAGCGACCAAAAGGTGCGGCATTTTTGCGAGGTCGAACATATAAACCTCGTTGGTGATTGTTTTTCCCAAAGCCACAGGCAATTCCATCGTCGATTCCTTGAATTTCTGAGAATTGATGACGGAATACATCGAAACGGTTTGTCGTTTTTTGTTTGGTACCTCAATACCGACGGTTCCTTTGCCTGGAATAGGTGCAATGATACGTATTCCGAGAGCCTCAAGGTTCATCATTATGTCTTTTTCAAGACTTTGTATCTTTGAAATTCTTGTACCCGCTTTCGGTACTATTTCGTAAAGTGTGATGGTTGGTCCAACCGTTGAAGAAATTCGTTCTATCTCAATGCCGAAATCTTGCAACGTCCTTTCAATCAAGTTTTTGTTGGCAAGCACTTCGTCTTCGTCCACGTCAACTTGTTTTAAATCGTTGTCGTATATTTTGAGTAGGTCAACTCCCGGTTGTTTGAAACGCGACAAATCCTCTTTGGGGTCGTAGTCTTTCATTTCCATCGCAATGTTGTCGGTGTTTTCTACGGCAGCATTGGTATTGTTGATGACCATTCCGTCAATTTTTTTAGTCGATGGATTTGTATCCGTCGTTTCTTCTTCAAGTTCTTCTTCTTGCTCTTGTTCTTCTTCGTCTTGAACGTCGTCTTCCGAATCTTCTTCGGTATCGTCGGTTATTTCTTCTTGTTGTTCTTCGTCTTCAACGACCTCTTCTTGTTGTTCTTCCTCGTTCTGGTCGGTTTCATCAACCGTTTCGTCAGAAATTTCTTCTGTGGTAGGAATTGTTTCCGTTTCTTCGGTATTTGTTTCTTCCACAGTGACTTCAGTTGTCTCTTCTTGTTGTTGAGCGATTATTGGCTCTTGTGCTTCAACCTCTTCTTGAATTGGTTCTGAAACGACGGTTGACGTTGTTTCGTCAGAAATTTCCGATGCAACTTGAATTTCTTGTTCTGCGGTTTCCACCGTTTCTTCCGTTTGCGTTTCCTCGGTTGCTTGTTCCATTTCCGGCACCGGAGGCGTAACGACTTTTCTGTATTGAGCTTCGAAGAAATCGTGTACCTTTTTGAAAGTGAAAATGATATACGCCAAGTCAACAATGATTATGAGGAGACCGGTGAAAAATTTACCGACGGCATTTTGTAACAATTGGTAACTGAGAAAGTAACCCACGCAACCACCAAGATTACCATCCCATAAATCGTTGCAAAAGAATCCCAATGTGATTGACAACATCAGCATCATAGAGATGGCAATAAAGATGCCTTTGCGTAGCGATAATTGTATTCTTTCGCGGAAAATGATTTTTGCAATGAGGAAGAAACAAAGAAAAACGATACCGAAGGAACCAATGCCGAACCAGTCGTGAATGAATTTCTTGGAACAGATTGCTCCTAATTGTCCTGCCCAGTTTTGGAAAATGAATTCGGCAGGTTTTTCTACTGCGGGGTCAATTTTTTCTATGCTGTTTTCGGTGAGCAGTTCGCTCTGGTCTATGCTCCACGTGAAAAAGAACGATGTAAAGGCAATAGTCAAGAACGTGCCTATGGCAAATAGTCCAAAGATTACGGCTATCTTTACTTTTTGTTCCTTGAGTTTTTGTAGTATGTTGTTTAGCATTAAAATTCCATTTTAAGATATTCGTCAAAAATAGCATTCATAGAATCCACTTCCACTCGGTTGAAGTCTTTGGGAACGATAAATTTTGTACTATCAACCTCCAATTCAGATATTTCATCAAGAGTGATGTGCATTGAAATATCCTTAAGGGCTATTCTGTAGTCAAGCAAAACGCCGTCAATGTCCTTGTAAGGCGTGTGCCAGTTGGGATTATGAATCTTTAAGTCTTTGGTGTACCAGATGTCGTATTCTTCTTTGTCCTTGTCCTTGAACGACACGTGAACTTTGTGTGCTGTCAGGCCAAGAATTTCTTTTTCTTCCTTTGTTGGTGTAAGAATGATTCCCGGCATAGGGTCGAAGCCAATCATTTTTTCGCCAAATTTTGCCTCGCAGGCATATTTTTTCGGCATAAAATAGAACAACACGCTGTTGGTCTTTGATTTCACGTTGGAAATATATGCACAGCGAAACATTCCGAAGGCACTGATTTCCATCGAGGAACTTGCATTCTTGTAGTAGTATTTGAGCGTTTCGGGCAATAGTCCTATGATGGCTCGCTCGGCTTTTTCCTTTTCGTTGAATTCTATTTTGTAGGTAAGTGTGCCTTCGTTGTTTCCTCGTTTACAGGATACACAAAACAAAAGCGTTGCAATGAACGCCAATGTTACAGTTATCGTCTGTTTAGAAATCCCCATTTCGTACACTTTTCTATGAATGCAAAGGTAATAAAAAACGTGCAAAAAAATCAACTTTCTACTTCAAAGAATACTTTATAAAAACTTATGCCTTTTTCGGCATCGTATCCTCGTTCCAGATATTCGGGTCGGGAATGTACGTAGATGTGGAAATTTTTGTCCAATTTGATGACGCTTCGGAGATATTTTTTCGATTTTTTCACAGCTGTTTCGTCAATGTCGAACGAAGCAGGAATCTCCACTTCGTATTTGTTTCTGTATCCTTGCTTGAAATTGTTGAAGGCCTGAATCACTTCGGGATTCCCTATTGTCGTTTCGTTGAATTGGTTTTCGTCGAACGTTTGGTTTGTTTGAAAATAATTCAATGAGTTCTGAAGAAATTTTATTCTGTCTTCGTTTGCCACCGTGTTGTTTGGCGCAAGCACCTCGTCATTGAAGTCCTTGCAGATTTTGAAGAATGATTCTGTGTTGAAATATTCATTTTCAATGGCTTTTGCTTCCAGAAAATAGTCTATCCAATACACGTCGTCACCTTTTGTATTGTCTTGTGCCTTAATGATATAGCTATTGTCTTCCGTAATGTTGAAAATAATGCAGCCCTTGTTCAGTTTCTTCAAACCGATGCCTTCTTCCGTTTGAAAATTGATTTCGTTCTCGTTTTGCAGGAGTTTTAAAAACGTTTCTTTTTGTTCCGATGTGAAAATTCCTACGGCATCAACAAACTGGTCATCGACTTCGCAGTTGGTGAAATAGGCCACATACACTTCGTTGGCGTTAATATCTTTGTCGGCAACAACATCCGAGAGTTTCTCAAGAACTTTGACGGAGAAATCGTACATGTTTGTCTTTTTTTCAAAAAGTTGTTCGCATTCCGATGCAACCAGATTATGATTGTCGATAAAACGATATAAATCAGGCGATTTCATTGCTAAAGAGAAATAACTTTTGAGTATTTCCTGCGTTTCTTCGTCAAGAAACTGGATTTCGTTCTTGGAAATGAAACATTCTTTTTTTGTTCCTTCTTCTTCTTCGTTTGCTACAACATTGATTTTATGAATGACAATTTTTTCAACTGTCGCTTGTGCTAATGATATCATAAAGTTAAAATTTATTCGTCAAGTTTCCATTCAATTCGGTAACGGTCTTTGAACTGCTTTACGGTGTCGTTTTCTATCAGGTTTGACGAAATAGAAAGCACACTGTCGGCTACCGAACATTGTCGTGTCAAATAAGACTGAAGCAGCGTATTACGCCAGTTCATATCTTTGAGTAATTCCGTTTTCATTTTGTTTTCGTAAAGCAATACGGCTTTTTGTTCGTTGGTGTATTTGCTCTTGTTTTTTATGCCGTTTTCTTGCATCAGTTTATCGGCATAAGCAGTCAGTTCTGGTGCTTTTGACGATATTGCCGTGTATTTTTCTTTTATTAGCAAGTCGTTGGCATTCTGTTCGTTGGTAGGATTTGTCTCGTCTTGTATAGCCATATTTTTCTTCAACTCAACCATACAATATTCTTCAATGGCTGGTTTGTAGAGCACATCTTGCACGAGAATGAGTTTAAGTTCTGGTTTTTCCTTCTGCAATGCGCCAAGTTTGGCGAATTGTGCATATTGTTCGTCGTTGAATTCGTTTGCCGTGGCAGAAATGAGCACTTGCTCGATGTTTTCATTTCCCGATTTTACCATATTGAACGGCGAGGCGGCAACTTTAACCAACAGATTTCCAAGCGTTTTGATAATAAGTTTTCCATACGAAAAATTAGGCGAGTCAATGTTTCCAGAGACGGGGAGGTCGAGGTCGGCTTTGCCGTTTTTGTCGGTTAGGACGTAAACGCCCATTTTGAGCGGAACGGTTTTATATTCGGCAGAAACTGATTTGTCCTTGTCGCCGATTTCCGGCTTAAACAAATTCAGTTTGTTCGTTCCTCGTAATTTATTGTTAATGATTACGTTTTGACTTTGTAGAGATATTTTCCCATGGGTAATCGGATTGCCGAACATTGCGATTGAATAGGGCGAGAACGATTGTAAATCAAGGTTGTTGACCGTAACGGTGATGTTTTGGTTAGAGATGTCGTCAATGCTGCCAATCCATTTGATTTTGAGTTTTCCCGAATTTTGCAAAAGGGCAGTGAGCGTAACGTCATTTTTTTCGTTGAGGTTGAACTTTTGAGCCGACACCTGAATGTCGCTAATCGTATAGTTAAATTGCTGAGGGAGCGTGTTGTCGGTGTATAAAAATTCCGAATTGTTTATTTGCAGATCGTCTATGATGAGCGCAAATGGTTGCTCGGGAATCGTGTCGGTTTGGGCAACTTCGGTTGCACTGTCTTGTGCGGCAGTCGTGTCGGCTTTTATGAGTAAGGTGAAATTGTCGGTCGTGTCTTGGAATAATTCATAATAGGATTTGAAACCTAAAACGTGAAGTTTGTTTAACTCTATTTTGTTGTTTATCAAATCAATATGACGAATGCTGGTATAAACGCTGTCGAATGCGGCAACGTTTTTGTGTAGGGAGTCAACAAGACAAAAATCTTTGACTCTGATGTCACCGTTCACGTCAAGATTCATAACGTGTTCGGTAGAACCCTTGATAGCCAAGTCCGACGAGAACGTTCCCGTTACATTTTCCACATTCAGTGATTGTTGCAGATAGGGCAGAATGGGGGATAGTTGAAAGTTCTTTATATGTAATTGTAAGTCGTAGAGCGACTTGTCGGTGTCGTACTTAATGTTTGTAGCAAGTTGACCGCCATTGAGGAAGTCAAGATGCAATCCCATATCTGCTTGTAAATCAGATAAATCTATGCCTGGGATTATGATAGAGATGTCTCTAAGATTCCATTCACTGCCAATTTCCTTGTCTTTGTAACATAAGAAACTGTGGTCCAAGTGAATATCATTGATAATGACCACCCACGACGACGGTTCTTCAATAGTGTCGGTGGCAGTGCTGTCGGAGAAAAAATCAATGATGTCGCTGAAGTTGAAAATGTCGCCATTTTGAACGACGGTAATATCGGCGTGCGAAAGAAGCACGTGTTCTATTTCGACTTTGTGTCCGAGTAATCCTAACATGTTGAGATTCACGTCAAGGAGGTTGAACGATACGAACGATGTGGTATCGTCGCTTTCGTACAAAGTAAAATCCTCAACTTTGAGTCTTCCTGAAAATATATTAACTGACAAATCGCCCATTTCGGCTTTTCTGCCGATTAATTCTTTGGAGTTTTTCTCGATATACGATTCTGCAATCGGAGAGATGCCGAATGTAATGATGAGAATGAGTGCTAAAATGCTGATTCCTATTATAATAAGTGCTTTTTTCATACTAATTTTTTTGACACCCAAATGTAGTAAATAAATTAAGAATAAACGTTCTGAAATAGTGATTTCCCACTATACGATTCCTTCTTTGAGCAAGTCGTGTAAGTGAATCATACCCAGATATTTTGTGCCGTCGGTGACAACAAGTTGGGTGATATTGTTTTTCTCCATTTTTTCAAATGCCTTGATTGCGTGCTCGTGACGACTGATTGTCTTGGGATTTTTCGTCATAATGTCAATTGCTTTGGCAACGGAGATATTGGTGTTTTTCTCAAGCATTCTTCGCAAGTCACCGTCGGTAATGATTCCAAGCAAATTATTCTCTTTGTCAATAACGGCAGTTGCACCCAATCGTTTTGAAGAGATTTCAATAATCACTTCCGAGATGGGTTGGTCTGCATATACTCGCGGAGCGTTTTCTTCAATAAAAATATCATCGACACGCATATACATACGTTTGCCCAATGCACCACCAGGGTGATATTTTGCAAAATCTTGCGGGGTGAATTTTCGTTGTTCCAACAAACACATTGCAAGCGTGTCACCCATTACGAGTTGTGCTGTCGTACTGTTGGTGGGGGCAAGGTTGTTGATGTCGGCTTCGCGTTCCACATGGGCATACAACACGTAATCGGCATGTTCAGCTAAATACGATGTCCGTTCCGAAACCATTGCTATGAGCGTGTTTCCACCTCGTTTCAAAAGAGGAATCAAAACTTTGATTTCTGGCGTGTTTCCGCTTTTTGAAATACAGAGCACAATATCGTCTTTCTGAATCATTCCCAAATCGCCATGAATTGCTTCCGCTGCGTGCATAAACAATGCTGGCGTGCCAGTAGAGTTCATCGTGGCGACGATTTTGTTAGCGATAAGAGCACTTTTTCCTATGCCGGTAATGACAAGTCGGCCTTTGCTCGCAAGAATTTTCTTGACAACCACGGCAAAACTTTCATCAAGATATTTTGATAAATTATTGATTGACTGCGATTCTTCAACGATGATTCGTTTCGCATTTTCTATGATAGTGCTATTATCGTCCACGATTTCAAAATTTTGATGTGCAAATATATGAATTTACATGAGATAACTTGGTGCTAATAGGAAACTTGTTGTCACTATGGAAATAAATCCGACCAAATATCCCACATAAATTTGCGCGGGAGTATGGGCATTCAGGTAGAGTCGTGCGGTGCCTACGAGTCCAGAAAAGAGTACGACAAGAGGGACAATCCATGCCAGTTCTTCCGAAAGCAAAAAGAATTTTTTTATCCAAATAATGAATAGTAATCCCAACAATCCACCCATTCCTATGGCATGAAAACTGATTTTCCAAAATTGCGACACAATGTAGGCTATTATCATTGCAAGAATACAGCCCCACAAATATGGAGCGAACATTTGAGAACTGATTGGTTGAAACATTCCCACAACGTAATTTACAATGACGAGTAAGAGCAACATTGAACGATGTTTGGGCGAGTCATAGTTTTTGTCCCGAATGAAAAAAAGTGCATACAAAAAACAAAAGATAATGCTGAGTAAATAAAAATAAATAACAAGTCTTTTCAAGTAGTCAAAGTCAATATAGTCTTTGAAATAGGGCATCGTAATGCACCACGTAAGTATGTAACACCCCAAAACGGGCATTCCAATCGGGTGAAAAATAATTGAAACAATCCAAGCAAGAATGTCAAGCGCCTTTTTCATGCTATAATTCTTTACGGAGTCGTCCTACGGGCAGTCCGAGTTGTTCGCGATACTTGGCAATCGTTCTTCGGGCAATGATATAACCTTTTTGTTTCAGTACGTCGGCTAATTGTTCGTCGGTATATGGTTTTTTCTTGTCTTCCTCGGCAATCGTCTCTTGGAGGATTTTCTTTATCTCACGAGACGAAACTTCTTCGCCCGATTCAGTTGTCAAACCTTCTGAGAAAAAGTATTTCAATGGATACACGCCATATTGCGTCTGAATGTATTTGCTGTTTGCCACACGCGAAACGGTTGAAATATCCAACCCCGTCTTGTCGGCTATATCCTTCAAAATCATCGGTTTCAACTTTGTTTCGTCGCCCGTGGTGAAGAATTCTTTCTGAAAATCGATGATGACTTGCATTGTGGAAAGAAGCGTGGTATTTCGTTGCTTCAACGCATCGATAAACCATTTTGCCGCATCTAACTTTTGTTTTATGAACTCAAATGCTTCTTGTTGATTTTTGTTGTTATCTTTTGTGTTTTTATACGTTTGAAGCATATTCACGTACGTTTTGCTTATATGTACGTTGAGCGTGTCATTTTTTAAGGTAAGATTCAATTCTCCATCAACGTTTTCCAAATTGAAATCGGGCGTGATGGCCATATTGATTGTCTTGGCGTATGAATCGGCTGTGCCGTTTCCTGGTTTTGGATTCAGTTTGAGAATGACGCTCATGGCATCTTTCAAATCTTCTTCCTCAATTTCCAGACCTTGACAAATTTTGTCAAAATGTTTTTTTGTGAATTCTTCGTAATAATCTTGCAAAATCTTTTTTGCGGTGACGATTTCCGTCGTTTTTTCTTTGCGGTCTAACTGCAAGATAAGACATTCTTGCAACGTTGTCGCTCCAATACCGGCAGGGTCGAGCGTTTGAATCGCCGAAAGAATGCGTTGCAGTTTTTCCACGTCAACCGAGACGTTTTGCAACAATAAGATATCGTCGGAAATGCTTTCCAAATCTCTTCGCAAATAGCCGTCTTCGTCAATATTTCCGATGATGAATTCCGCCAACGACATTTCTTCGTCGGTCAAATCCAACAAACCTAATTGCGAAATAAGATTTTCTTGAAATGAAGTTCCTCCAGAGAAAGGAATGTCTTTGTTTTCTTGGTCGGGCGAGGTGTTATTCACAGAATACTTGTAGTTGGAGTATTCTTCTTCGTTGAAATAATCGTCAATGTCGAATTCGTTATTTTTATCTGTTTCGGTAAGATTATCGTCCGATTTTTCGTCATCGTTGTTGAACTCCGAAGAGTCGTCGTTTGACTCGATTTTTTCTTCCGATTCCTCGTGGTCGCCATCACCGTCAACTTCTAATGCTGGATTAACTTCAATTTCCTCTTTGATACGAGTTTCCAACTCCATAGTGGGAATTTCAAGCAGTTTAATGACTTGAATCTGCTGTGGAGAAAGTTTTTGTTGTTGTTTCTGTTGTAGTTTTTGGTCCAGCATACCAAGAATTTTTAAATCTTAACCATTTGAATATTATTCTCTTGCAGAATGTCAATCAGTGCCTCGTTGGAATCGCAGCGAATCACAACTTTTGCAGAACCGCCGTCGGCAAAGGCGTACATATAATCTATATTGATTCCTCGTTGGGAAATGAGACGAATTGCCTTGTGCAAGCCACCTGATTCGTGGGGAACTTCAATGCAGACAACATCGGTCAAACGAACCGTGTAATTATTGTCTTTTAAAATCTGATATGCCAATTCTGGTCGTCCCACGCAAAAGCGAACAATGCCGTAATCTACCGAGTCAGCCACGCAAAACGCTGACATATTGATACCATTGTCCGTCAAGACTTGCAACATTTGGTTAAGACTGTTTGCCTTGTTTTCCAAAAAGACCGAAAGTTGTTTTACTACCATATTCAATTATTTTTAAGAGATATGTATTTTATAAAAAGTTCAATTTCTAAAACGCTTCAAATATAGTGAATTTTCCCGACTTTTTGTATCTTTGACAAAATTTTAATACAGATGAAAGTAGAAAAAAATACGGTTGTTGCTTTGTCATATACACTATATAATAATGACGACAAAGGCGAAGTGCTTGAAGTTTGTACGGCGGAAAAACCATTGGAATTTGTGTTTGCCTTTGGTAATTTGTTGCCTGCATTTGAAAAAAATATCGAGAATTTGAGCGTAGGCGATGATTTTGATTTCGTTTTAAAACCTGAAGAAGCATACGGAGAAAGAACGGAAGAAGCCGTTGTCGACGTGCCGATGAACATTTTTACGGTAAATGGCGTGGTGCAACACGATATCTTATTTGAGGGAAGCGAAATACCTATGCGTGACAATACTGGTCGTCCGTTGACGGGTAAAGTCGTGAAAGTTGACGATGCGAACAATGTGGTCGTTATGGATTTTAATCACCCGTTGGCTGGGGTCAATCTGTATTTTTCGGGAAAGATTGAATCGATTCGCGAAGCAACCGAGGAAGAACAGAAAAATGGTTTGCAACGTGGCTGCGGCGGTTGCCATTGTGGTGGCGATTGCGGAAGCAGTTGTGGTGACGACAAAGAATGTGGAGGTTGTGGTAGTTGCCATTAAAATATGAGCGAGACGAACAATACGGAATTTATAAATGTTGAAAACATTTTAAAGACAAAAGCACCGTCTTTATATAAGAAGATGCCTCGTTTCCTTGTTCGTTATTTTACCAAGGTTTTACATCAGGATGAGGTTAATTCCGATTTGCAAAAAATCTCCGACCTTGTTGGCGTTCCTAAGTTTCACAAACATTTAGAAATCAACAATATACAAATTGATTATCACGGGAAGGAAAATGTACCGAGCGATGGTCGTTTTATTTTCGTTTCAAATCACCCGTTTGGCGGTCCCGATGGTATTATGATTGTTTCGGCAGTGGGAAAAATGTTTCCCAAAACGAAGCTGATGGTGAATGATTTGCTGATGTATCTTCCTGATATTGAGGATGTTTTTATTCCAATCAATCGTTTTGGCCGAAATAAACACGAATATGTTGATACCTTGGAAAAAAGTATGAACTCCGACTATCAGATTATTATTTTCCCTGCTGGTTTGGTAAGTCGGAAAATTAAGGGGAAAATCGTCGATTTGGAATGGAAAAAATCCTTCGTTTCGTATGCCAAACGCTATCAGCGCGATATTATTCCTGTGTTCATTAGTGGGCAAAATTCAAATTTTTTCTATAATCTTGCAAATTGGCGTAAACGATTGGGTGTCAAGGTCAATATAGAACAATTATATTTGGTTGACGAATTGTATAAACACAAGAACGAGAGTGTGTCAATGTATTTCGGAAAACCGATAAAATATACCGATTTGACCAAAGAAAAAACCGATGTGGAATGGGCGGAGGAGATAAAACAAATAGCGTACTCATTGAAAAACAATTAGGATGAAACAAATTATAGAACCAGTAAGTCGGGAGTTGCTCGAAGCAGAATTGACGGAAGACAAGTGCTTGCGGGAAACGCACTATGGTTCTAATAAGATTTATGTCGTCAATTATCATAACGCTCCGAATGTGATGCGCGAGATTGGCCGTTTGCGTGAATTGGCATTTCGCAATGCTGGTGGCGGAACGGGCGAAAGCATTGATATTGACGAATTTGACGTTCATCCAACGCATCCTTACGAACAAATTGTCGTTTGGCATCCCGAAAGTAAGCAGATTTTGGGCGGCTACCGCTATATATTATGCCAGAATGCCTTGAACGATAAGGGCTCATACGATATGGCAACGACGGAATTGTTTCATTTTTCTGAAAAATTCAAGAAAGAATATCTGCCTTATACCCTGGAATTAGGTCGCTCGTTTGTCTATCAGGAATCGACAGTGGGTGAATTTGCGAGAAAGAACATTTTTGTGCTCGACAATCTTTGGGAAGGCATTGGTGCCGTTCTTGCTCAAAATCCGAACATACAATATCTGTTTGGCAAGGTGACAATGTATTTGAGTTACGACCAACTTGCCCGCGATTACATCTTGTACTTTTTGAATACGTATTTTAAGGACGACGAAAAACTTGTTACAACTATCAAACCTCTTGGCTATTTTCACGACGAGAAAGAGTTGGCGGCAATTTTTCAAGGAAAAGATTTGCAAGATGCATATAAAACGTTGTTTACCAAAGTGCGTGAACGGAAATACAACATTCCGCCACTTATCAATTCTTACATAAATTTGAGCGCAACGATGAAAACTTTTGGAACTTCGCTCAACGAAGGTTTCGGAGCCGTTGAAGAAACAGGTATCTTGCTCACGGTTGCTGACATTGCCGACAAGAAATTGGAGCGTTACGTTCGCTCGTATCGCAAATGACAGAAAAACAATTCCCCGATATTGGCATAGTACATTTCTTGAAGAAGAAAGGATGCCGTCGTGTGATTCTTCGTGTGAAAACTGATGGCGAAGTGTACGTTACAATGCCGTGGCTATATTCGCAAATGCTTGCGGAACAATTCGTTAGGTCAAGTTATGATTGGATTCTTGCACAACAACAGAAAAAGCGGGAACACAATCATTTGATTACTTTGGACACGGAACTTTACACACACTTTCATTCGGTTGAAATGATGCAAGGTGTTGATAATTCATTTCGGTACTCAATACAAAAGGATAAGGTGAAAATCCTTGTTCCTCATTCGGTGAAAATAGAAACCGAACAAGTTCAGGAAGCATTGCAGAATGTGATGATTTCCGTCTTACGAAAAGAAGCGACGGAATTTTTGCCTAATCGTGTGGAACAACTTGCCAAGCAGCATGGATTCTCGTTTTCGTCGGTTTCCGTTTCAAGTGCAAAAACTCGTTGGGGCTGTTGTACCTCACAAAAACGCATTCGCTTTTCGTTATTTACCATGACGTTGCCGTTTCATTTGATTGATTATGTGATTTTGCACGAGTTGTGTCATACGAAATATATGAATCACAGCAGCGAATTTTACGATTTGTTGAATACTTATTGTGGTGGAAATCACAAGAAATATCGGGCAGAGATGAAAAGTTGTACAATGAATGTGTTTCCAAAATTTGAGCGAAACGAAACTCTTTTTATCGTTTTTCCTTAAAAAACTTTTGCATTATTTTTTCTGCCATTTCATTACATTTTTTACAAAGATATAAATTTTAAATTAGTACAAAAATTCGAACAATCAGACTATTTTTTATTTTTCAAAGTATTAGTTTGACAGAAATTTATGCTGTTGTTACGTTGCAATTTTTTACTGATAGCTTACTTAAGGTTGTTAAATTTAACTTATTTATGTGATTTTGTTTAATTGTTGTATTAGATATTGTAAAATATTATAAATTTGTAATCGAAAAATGAAAATTTGATTCGGAGGGGAGAGAAAGGATTTTATGTTTTAACTTTGTCTAAATAATAAACCTATGATTGACACAAACTTTTGTATGAGTTCTTACCTTGCTTTTCGATATATTATTGAAAAGCAATATGATTTTTTTGAGGGATTACACCATGAAAATTATCCTTCGGTTCCCGAAAATGAAATGAAGTTGGTAGGAACGGCTTGCGAAATTGATGCGGCAATAGAAGAACAAATTGCTCCATTGAGAAAGAAAAAGTGTGGAATCCTTCTGTCTGGTGGAATGGATTCTGCTATTGTCGCTTCGTATTTGCCTGGTATTGATGCATATACGTTTCGTTTTTTAGGTGGTGAGTATCAGAAAGATGAATTAGAACGTGCCCAATATTATGCGAAGCAAAACAATATGCGTTTGCATTATGTTGATATTGATTGGAGTGTGATAGATGATTGTCTTGATGTCATTATGCAAAGAAAGGGCGCCCCTGTTCATTCTATCGAACCTCAGATTTATGCTGCGGCAAAGCAAGCAAAGAACGATGGTATAGAACTTATGTTTATCGGCGATGGAAGTGACTATGTGTTTGGCGGAATGGACGGTTTGCTTTCAAAAGACTGGGATTATGATGCGTGGATACGGAGGTTTATCTATTTAAATCCCGAGGAAATTCTGAGAAATCCAGTGGATGTCACGTATGTGTTTGAAAAATATAAACGTGCTGGCGGAAAAGTTGACTTTCAGAAATGTATGGACGACATAGCGACCGAGGAAAGTTACGGTTCCTATTCCAATGCGTTTGAAACGGCTGGATTGGCATATTTTGATCCGTATGCGATTATGAAAATGTCGCAACCGTTAGATTTGAAGCGTGTAAGAAATGGAGAGTCAAAGTATCTTATTCGGGAATTGTTCTCTACCAAATATCCTGACATTCCTGTGCCAAATAAATTGCCAATGCCCCGTCCTGTTGATATTTATTTTGCAAATTGGGAAGGTCCCAAACGAAAAGAGTTTCGTAGCGATTTGAATATGACTTCTTTTTCAGGAAATCAAAAATGGCTATTGTATTGTTTGGAACGTTTCTTAAATTTGTACGCGCCAGAAAATAAATAGATATGGTAATTGGTTATACGACAGGGGTTTTTGATTTGTTTCATATTGGACACTTGAATTTGCTTCGGAAAGCAAAAGCTCAGTGCGATTATTTAATCGTGGGCGTTTCGTCAGATGATTTGGTTATGTACAAAAATAAACATGCCGTCATTCCATTTGAAGAACGTATGGAAATTGTGAAGGCAATCCGTTACGTCGATGAGGTTGTTCCCCAACTGAATATGGATAAGATGGAGGCGTGGAAGAAATATAAATTCAATGTGATGTTTGTCGGCGATGATTGGAAGGGAACTGACAAATGGAATAAAATTGAAGAAGAGATGAATTCGGTAGGGGTGAAGATCGTATATTTCCCTTATACCAAAGGAACTTCAAGCACGTTGATAAATCAAACCTTGGAACGGTTGCGTGGTGAGCAATAATTATTGCAAGCCAACAGCGTTTAACACGCGGGCACACGATTTATTGTCTCTGTAATCGTTAAGTAATTTGTTCGCTTGTTCTCTTTCTTGCTCGTATGAATCTTTGTCGTGCGACAAATCGTCTAAGAATTGATAAAAATCTTGCTTTGTCTTAATGCGAAATCCAGCTCGATAATCGTTGATGTTCTGAACCGAAAAACCACGAGTGTTTTGGTAATCGTCGATGTCGTCTTCGGTAAAGGCGAGAGGACGATTGAGAAGAAGAAAATCGGAGAAAATTGACGAATAGTCCGTGATAAGTGCATCGCATTGACCAGCAAGGACATACAAATCCATTTCTCTTTTGGTAAATTCCGCGTGTGATAGGAAAATGAGATTCTCCATTTCTACAAGATTATATTCTGTAATATCTTGCACAGGATGAAGTTTGATAATCATTTTCAGCTTTCGTTTACCCAAAAACGAGTTTAGTTCTTGCAAATGTTCTAATCCGAAAATAGGAATTAAAGGTGCTTTTTTCTGGGTTTCTTTGCCCATTTCCTTTGAATCGCGGAAGGTTGGCGCCCATAAAATTAATTTGGCATAGTTTCCAAATTGGTAAGGTGAGGATTTAAAAAGATTGTCGTTGCGTGGTTGTCCGCAAACAATGATTTTGTCTTCTGGGAATGAAAACGTATAACTCAAAACGGGAATTAAATGCTTGGAACTTGCAACTACGTGCGTAAAGAAAAGTTTTTCAGAATCGTTCTTCGCTTCAAAATCTTTGCTTTTTGCTTTAAAAGGCGTTCCGTGCCATAATTGCACCACTTTTTGATTCTTCCCAGGTAAGATTGGAATTCTGCCAAAACAGTAAAAGACGTACCCAGCCGAGAAATAATCAATAAATCCGTTCCATTTCTTTTTGAACGTTACATTTTGTGGTTGCGTTTGTACAAATTTAGCATAATCGTTCGTGGCACAGACTATCTTATACTTTTTATTGAATTCATTTTCAATAAGATAATCGTAGAGTGCCTTTACATTGTCACGAAAGCCTAAGTCGGTGTAAAAGAGTATCTTATCTTGCTTGTGGTTGATTCTTTTGTTCAAGAACGAGCACAAGGCAAACACCGTGGCGTGAAAAAATTTTATAATAAACTGTCTCATTTTTATAACTTGACGACAAAATTGAGAAAAAAACATGTAACAAAAAAGCCTGGAATAAAATTAGAGAAAAAAAACTATTTGAGAATTAAAAACTATCTTTGTCGTTGAAAGTAAAAGAGTAATTCAATGAGTAAGTTTCGGCTGTTTTTGCTAAACATACTGTATCCCAAGTGGCTGTTCCATTACATCGTGTGTAGTAAAGCAAAAAGTCATGGGAAAGTGAAGGTTCGTCGTTATTCTACGGTAAATCGTGGAACCGTGCTGGGCGACCAAGTTTCGTTGGGCGGAATTCATATCGTGGGCAAGGGAAATTGTTATGTGGGCAATTATGTTCATACAGGTACTGATTGTCAGATACTTACCGATTATCATAATTACGATGGCGGTGAATTGATTCCGTATGACCATTCGTGGGTTGTGAACGATATTCCTCCTATGGCAATCGCTGGCGGTCATCCAGCAAAAGTGTTTAAATATCGTAACGTTGAACATTTTCAAAAACTGAAACGTGAGGGAAAGTTTTTAATGTTGGATTAGTTTTTTCTTTTGTTCAAGAACGAGCACAAGGCAAAAATCGTTGCGTGAAAGAATTTGATAATAAATCGTTTCATTCTTTATAAATAGGCAACAAAATTTAAGGGAAAAAATAAAGCTTGTTTTTTTGAAATTATCGAATTAGTGTGTTCAAAGTTCAATTACATTTTCCTATCAAAGAAAGGACTTTTGCCACTTACCGACAACGGCAATCCCAAAACGACGGAGCAATCGTGTAACAAGTTCATTTTCAAAGCCGTATAGCCAACCGTGTACATTACTCTGTTGTCAATTCTATTGTCGCAGGCAACCGAAACGGCAGAACCGATTGCTATACCTAAATCATTGGCATTGAAGAAACAAGGAATCTTAGAATCTTTGTCCTCGCATTTTGAGAAACCGCAAAAAGAACAATTGAGTCCCAACGGAGCGTTCTTTGTTGCAAATAACATAACGGCCTGACTTTTCCTACAATTCTCTGCATCGCGTGCAAAAGACGTCCGACCTTCTTTTTCGGCGATTTCGCACATGGCAACAGCAAGTTTTTCAATGTCATTGCCCGTCAATATCGCAATTTCCAAATTGTCAACACCCTTCCCTTTGGGAGCGGTACGAGCCGCAACCGCAATTTTTTTCGCTATAGCAATTACAGCCTCTTCACGAATGTCCTCTTCTTTTAAAAACATGATTCTTATTTTACATAAATCTTATATGATTTATTTCCTGCTGTCACGAAATAGATTCCGTTTTTCGGAACCGTTACGGAGTATCCTTTGCCTTCAAATCCGCCTAACACATTGTAAACCATGACAACTTGAGAAGCAGAAATCACATTTCCCGAAACGGAGATATTGAAATTATTTGTCAACGACGAAACTGCCGATTGCGGATTATCATCCTGACCTCCTTCTTCGCCTCCCTCTTGTCCGCCTTCTTCACCACCTTCGTTTCCACCTTCTTCGCCGCCTTCATTTCCACCTTCTTCACCGCCTTCGGCTTGCATTTCTTCGAAAATGAAACCGTTCCAATTTACGTCTGCCTCATACGCCGCTTTTGTACCAGCAGGTATCTTTATAGTAATTTGTGATTTATCCAACCCTGAAAAAGTTTTATTACCTGTCTCTGGAACAGTTGTAGAATAAATCGTTATAGATTGTAAAGCAGAACAAAAGTTAAAATTCTGATTACCAATTGATGATGGAGAACCTAAAACGACAGAAGTTAGTTTATTATCACCTTCAAAAATTATTGTACCTAACGAAGTTACTGTTTTAGGTAACGACACCGATGTCAAGTTCGTACAATAATTAAATGTGCCATCGTCAACTCCAACAATTGTATAAGTAACTCCTTCAAATTCAACAGTTTCTGGCACGACCACATCACCACTATACACCATCGAACTCGCAGAAGAGGCACCTTTAAACGATATATTGACCGTATTATCGCCTTGTTTTGTATAATACAACTCATCAACCATAAAATCGTGTGCAAATGCCATAACCGACAAAACTAAAGCACAAACAAGCGTAACATATTTTTTCATACTTCAAATTTTTTAGTTCTACAAATATAAAAAAAACTACTGTTTTTTGCAAAGTTTTTAACCAAAAACGACAAAGTATTCACAATTGAGAAAATTTTTTTTGATTTTCTTTGTCAAATAAAAATATTTAAGATTTTTGCCGACAAATATTTGAATATGAGTTTGATTAAATCTATTTCTGGTATTCGTGGGACAATTGGCGGAAAAACAGCCGACAATCTCACTCCTGTTGATATTATCGCCTTTGCTTCAGCCTATGGTTCGTGGGTAAAGGATAACGTAAAAAATGGTTCGAATAAAATCGTCGTTGGTCGCGATGCGCGTCTTTCGGGTGACATGGTGAGCAGCCTTGTTATGCAAACACTTGTTGCTCTTGGCTTTAAAGTGGTAAACATAGGTCTTGCCACGACGCCTACTACCGAAATCGCCGTTACCGAAGAACATGCCGACGGAGGAATCATTATCACGGCAAGTCATAACCCCAAACAATGGAATGCGTTGAAATTACTCAATACCAAAGGAGAATTTCTGAATGCCGCTGAAGGAAACGACGTATTGGCTCGTGCCGAGAAATTGCAATTCACTTACGCCGACATTGATTCCATTGGTTGTATTGAAAACAACGATACATATAATAATAAGCATATAGAAAAAGTGTTGGCTTTGCCACTGGTTGACGTTGAGGCCATCAAGAAAGCGAATTTCACTGTTGCTATTGACTGCGTGAATTCCGTTGGTGGATTGATTTTGCCAGAATTGTTGCAAAAACTTGGCGTAAAAAATATTCTTCAACTAAACTGCGAGGCGACTGGTCACTTTGCCCACACGCCTGAACCAATTCCCGAAAACTTGGTGGAAACTGCAACAGCCATTAAAAATAACAATGTACACGTAGGTTTTGTGGTTGACCCCGATGTTGATCGTCTTGCCATTATCAACGAAGACGGGACCATGTTCGGAGAGGAATACACGCTCGTGTCTGTTGCCGATTATGTTCTCCAACATACGCCGGGCAACACCGTCAGCAACCTTTCGTCAACACGTGCATTGGCCGATGTGACAAAAAAATATGGTCAGTCATATAACGCTGCTGCTGTTGGCGAAGTGAATGTGGTGACAAAAATGAAAGAAACCAACGCCGTGATTGGTGGCGAAGGCAACGGTGGCGTGATTTATCCTGAAATTCACTACGGACGTGACGCTTTGGTAGGCATAGCTCTCTTTTTGAGTTTGCTTGCAAAATCAGGGAAAAAATGTTCCGAATTGCGCAAAACGTTCCCTAACTATGTGATTTCAAAGAATAAAATCCAATTAACTCCCGAAACAAACGTTGACGCAATTCTTGCAAACGTTGCCGAACGATACAAAAATGAGCAAGTCAACACGATTGACGGAGTTAAGATTGACTTTGCCGACGGTTGGGTGCATTTACGCAAGTCAAACACCGAGCCTATCATTAGAATTTATGCCGAAAGTGCGACACTTGAAGCAGCAAATGACTTGGCAAATCAAATAATTACTGAAATACAAAGATAATTTTCGTCAAAACACTTGTTATTTAGAACGATTTTATATTTTTGACACAAATTGTAAACGAGAATTTTATGCAACCAACATCTAAAATTAGAGTTATAAAAGACTTTGATAAACTCGACAAAGCTTTGCAAGAGCAAATCAACGAAATGTATCCTAACGGATTTTCTGATATTGCGGAAGATTTGATTTCCTACACGGATCCTAAAACAGGTATGGAACGATTTGCGTTACCACTTGAAACAGAAGATCGTTACTATATGGTTCGTATGGATCAGTTTATTGAATCTCAGATAGATAATAGTGATGACGATGATTTGTCAAATCTCAATTTGGACAAAATCGAACAACCCGAAGAGTTGAAAGATGAATTGAATGAAGAGGTTGACGACGATGTTGTTGATGATATTGCTATCGATGACGAAGAAGACGATGACGAAGACGAAGGGGATGAAGAAGACGATGAAATATAGATTGAAAAATAAATAATTGTATGGGAAGAGCATTTGAATATAGACGAGCAGCAAAGGAGAAACGCTGGGGAACAATGTCCCGCCTATTTCCAAGATTGGCAAAAAGTATCACGATAGCGGCAAAAGAAGGTGGCCCGGATCCGTCAATGAACCCCAAACTTCGTACGGCTATTATGACTGCAAAGGCTCAAAATATGCCAAAAGCCAATATTGATGCTGCAATTAAGCGTGCTTCAAGCAAAGATGTGGAAAACTACACCGAGGTTGTTTATGAAGGAAAAGGACCTCACGGAGTGTTGATTGTAGTGGAGTGTGCAACCGACAACACGACAAGAACGGTGGCAAACGTAAAATCATATTTCAACAAATTGGGAGGTTCGCTTGCTCCTTCTGGCTCATTTGAATATATGTTTTCTCGCAAGGCAGTCATTCAAATCAAGAAAACAGAAGGAATGGATTTGGAAGAATTGGAACTGAACCTTATTGATGCGGGTTTGGAATCAATTGAATGTGACGATGAAGAAGGCATAGTAATAATGTATGCCGATTTCAAGGATTTTGGTAATATGGCGAAAGCAGTGGAAGATAATAATTTAGAACTTATAAAAGCCGAACTGCAACGCATTCCGAATGATGTTCAGGAATTTTCGGAAGAACAGATGGTTGACATTGACAAACTCATAGACCGTCTGGAAGAAGATGACGACGTTCAGGCAGTTTTCACGAATATTGCATAATTCAAATATTAAGAACCTATAAAAAAAGCAGACCCGTTGGAGTCTGCTTTTTTTAGTTTTGGAAGTTTTTTTTATTCAGAAAGTATATCTCCAAGGTCAATAACATCATCTTCATTCACATCTTCGTCACCTTCGTATCCGCTCATTTGAGTTCTAAGATATTCTTTCTCTTCTTCTGTTAACTCAACTCCTTCAGCATTAGATGCTTGAGCGAGCAATTTACTTGTTATGATAGCTTCTTTATCTGTCATGCCATTTTCCACTTCATATTCAATGATGATAGTGTTACCTTTTTGTGAAACGTTTTTTACAATACCATCTTCGTCATTAGATTGTCCTTCTGAACTTTTCCATTCTTCATAGGTCCATTGTGCTAACATTGCAGATGAGCATTCTATGGTTGCAGTATGTTCTGTTACAAATCCATTGCTGAATTTATATTCATTTTTCCAAGATTGTGCGCCTATCTCTCCCGCATAAACTGCATATTCTACGGTAACACTATTGGAATTCTCTGAGTATTTTGCTTCTGGTACCGTTGTTTGATTACTAGGTTTAGGATCATTGTTCTTGTCATCGTCACCACAACTAACCATTGCGAAACTTGAAACTGCGGCTAATAAAGCCATAAAGATTTGTTTTTTCATAATAATAAAATTTGAAGTTATAATTTAAATGTTTTCTTTTAGTTCATTCAATCGTGCTTTAATAGCGGTGAGCTTTTCAACAATTTGCATTTTTGTCAAACTGTCGTCGGAACCTTCTTTGAGTTTTCGTTTTGCACCTTCAAGCGTCATTCCCAAATCCTTTACATAATAATGTATCAACTTGAAATTCTCAATGTCGGCGGGCGTGAACTGACGATTGCCTTTCGCATTCTTTTTTGGTTTGATAACGTCAAATTCCTTTTCCCAAAAACGAATTAACGAAGCGTTTTCGTCAAACATTTTTGCTACTTCTCCAATGGAGTAGAACATTTTTTCAGGATCCAATTCTATATTTTTCATAAAAACCAAAATTTCAGGGGTAAATATAGATAAAAAATTGTATTTTCGTCCAAAGATTTTTATGGATTTTATTTGTTAAAAGGTATGAGCAAGAAAAGTTTTATCGTATTTGTTTGTTTCGTTTTGGCAGGAGTTTGTAATCTCTCGTTTGCCCAATCGTTAACAGTTAACTCTGTATTTCAGTCGGGAATGGTTTTGCAATATGGTAAGGAAATTCCTATTTGGGGAACAGCTGCTGCCAATGCAGTTGTGAAAGTTGAATGTAATGAAAAATTCTCCACGGAATCGGTTGCTGACGAAAATGGGAAGTGGAAGGTGGTTTTCCCATCAACTAACTATGGTGGTCCGTATGAAATGAAGGTTTATGTGAACGACGAGGTTGCAAAGACTATGACCGACGTATATTTTGGAGAAGTGTTCTATTGCTCGGGACAGTCGAATATGGAACTTGAAGTTCGTCAATGTAATGACTTTTCTGCTGTGAAGGCAGCGGCAAACGACGAAACAATTCGTCAAATGAAAGTTTCCAAAGGCGTAGCGTATGAGCCATCCGACGAATTGCCAACAGTTACGTGGAAACCGGCAACGTCGGCAAATGTGGGCTCTTTCTCTGCTGCTGCATATTTTTGTGCATTGGAATTGAGGGAAATGGGAGCTATCTCAAATGATATTCCTATTGGAATTTTGAATAATTCGTATGGTGGAGCGCGTGTAGAGGCATGGATGAGCAAGGAAATGCTCGGCTACGACGAACAGGATGTGGTACTTGCGGCTGCAGAAGATGAACGTCAGCCGACGAAAATCTTCAACAAAATGGTGAATCCGTTGATTGGCTTGCCGTTTAAGGCAATGTTGTGGTATCAGGCAGAATCGAACTGCGACAATGATAACGATGCAAAATTGTATAGCCAGCAATTCACAAAAATGATTACTTCGTACCGTGAATTATGGGGAATCGGCGATTTTCCTGTGATTTGGGTGCAGTTGCCAAACTACATTTCCGAAGTTCGTTCAACCAAAGATAATGAGTTTATCCCGACTTCAACGCCACAAGCTTCTCACGCTTGGGTGACTATGCGTGATGAACAATCCAAATGTCTATCTCTTTTGAACAACTCAGCGCAGATTGTCACTATCGACGCTGGTTTGGCGGGCAATATCCACCCAACCGACAAGCAGACTATTGGCACTCGTTTGGCTCTTGCGTTAAAAGAATCTGTGTATGGTGCTGATATAAAAGGTACAAGTCCTATGGTGGATGATTATGTAGTGAACGAGAATGGTTCTGTTACGATTTCGTTTGATAACATGTATGACCTTGTTTGTCAGGAATATGTAAAGACTGATGATTATAAAATTGTTGCCACTCCTCTCGAAACGAATGAAATAAAATGGTTTTCGGTACTTACCCAGTCTGGCAAGTTGAAATTTGCAAATGCTGTTTTGGCTGACAACAAAGTCACCGTTTCGTGTGATGAACCGTTTACTGCCATCCGTTACGCATGGGATCGCTGTCCGGGAGGTTTGAATTTATATACGAATTTTATGAATGAGGGACAGGTATATCTGCCAATTGGTCCGTTCTATATAGATTTGCAACCTGCTGAATTTGGTATCACCGAATTTACTTCGTCGGCAGGAAAGAATGTTGATGAAAATCCTTTAACCGTCGAGGGTGGCACATTTGTGACATTTTCGTGGAAAACTGGCGGCGATGCGAATGTGTATCTGAATGATGAATTAGTTGATGCAAATGCCTCGGCAAAATTCCTTATGACAACCGATTGCGAGTACACGTTGAAAGTGGTTGAAAAGGCAAATCCTGAAAATGTTGTGCTACAAACTATTTCGTTTCACGTAATTCCTCCGTTGCCGAAAATCAAATTGAACTCGGTTTCGGGTATCTTGGCAAATCCTGGCGATGAAATGGAGATAGAGACCAATGCGACAGCTCCGGGTGGTTTCCAAGTCACGAAAGTTGATTTGTTTGTTGGTGACGAGAAAATTGCCACATTGACCGAGGTTCCGTTTACGTACACGTGGACGGCTGCTGAAAATCTTGGAGAATACAAATTTTCGGGAATCGTGTATAATAATAATGACGATTTCACCAAGTCCGATACACTCACGTTGATTGTGACCGATAAGAAGAAAGTTCGCTTTGAGGCAGAAAAAGCAATTCTTGTCGATAGCGATGCTGGTGGTAGTGCGGCAGCGACCGATGCAAATTGCAGTGGAGGAAAATATATGGCACTCCACGATTTCGTAACGCTCACATTTAAAAATATCTACGCTCCCGAAGATGGGGATTATCCAGTGTATATTCAATATATGTGTAACTACGAAGCACCTAAACGTCAAAGCATTTCGGTGAATGGCGTAAGCAAAGGCGAGATAGAATTTACTTCGGAAGACTGGGATACGTATAAAATGACGTTGCCGTTGCAACAAGGTATGAATACTATCACTATTGGTGCATCGTGGAAATGGATGTCGTTCGACTATATTGACATTCTCGGTGTGGAGGAACGAGCACTGGGGGAGCTAAGTTCCGAGGTCGGAAATTTCGCCGAGCCGAAAACCGTGTTCAAGATTAATGTAAATGCCACTGTACCAGAAGGCAAATCGTTGGAAAAGATAGATTTATATCTAAAAAATACTGACGAGCCGATTGCCGAGTTTACCGAAACATCGGTTGTTTATGATTGGACGGTGCCAGACGAAGAAGGCGAATATACGTTCTTTGCCCGTGTGTATGTCGACGGCGAATACACGCAATCAGAAGATTTCGTTGTTACGGTCACGAATCTTTCACGCCTTCGTTTGGAGGCCGAAGATGCCGTATTGGTAGGTGCTGGCGGTGTTGTGAAAGACAAAACGTGCAGTAACGGAAAATATCTTGATGTTACTGAATTTGAGACTGTTACGTTCAATGGCATCATTGCACCGAAAGCTGGTACATACGATATGTTCGTTGGTTATATGTGCAACTATCAGGCTCCGAAAGGGCAGGATTTGATAGTAAACGGAAAACAAATTGAGACGATGATGTTTGAATCGACAATTTGGGGTGTTTATACCACAAAGATTCCGCTGAAGGAAGGAGAAAATACTGTGCAAATCAAGGCGTCGTGGAAATGGATGTCGTTCGACTATATTGATATTCTTGGTGTAACGAAAAAAGAGGAAGGTACAGTCGTTCCGACAGTTAAGGCAGCCTCTTCAACGATGCAGTCGTATAGCATTGCTTCGTCAATACTTGTGACATTTGAGACAGATGCAAAATTAGTTTCTCTTGACGTTGTCGATATGAACGGCCACACGGTGGCAAAGGCAATCACTTCGGGTGAAAGTGGCTCATACACGTTCACGCAGGCATTGCGCTCTGGTGTGTATGCAGTGAAGATGACGGCAGGAAACGATGTTGTTGTGCAACAAGTAATTGTAAAATAATGTGATTTCATAGAGACGTTGCGCGCAACGTCTCTACAACAGATACATAGAAAAGAATGATAGAAATAATTCCCGCAATAGACATAATTGACGCAAAATGCGTCCGTCTTTCGCAAGGCGATTATGCACAAAAGAAAATCTATAACGAAAATCCCTTAGAAGTAGCCAAAGAATTTGAGGCGAACGGCATAAAACGTCTTCACTTGGTTGATTTGGATGGCGCAAAAAGTAGTCGTATAGTCAATTATAAAGTGTTGGAAAACATTGCCACTCACACAAATCTAACGATTGATTTTGGTGGAGGTTTGAAAACCGACGAGGATTTGCGCATTGCCTTTGAGTCGGGGGCAAGCATGGTCACGGGTGGAAGCATAGCGGTAAAAAATCCGTCGGTGTTTTTGTCGTGGTTGCAAAAGTTTGGCAGCGAAAAAATCATTCTCGGTGCCGATGTTAAAAATGAAAATATCGCCGTTAGTGGCTGGCAGGAAGGCACGGAACTGAATATGTTTGATTTCTTGCGTGATTATACGGCAAAAGGAGTTTCAAAGATTATCTGTACCGACATTAGCAAAGACGGTATGTTGCAAGGATCAAATGTGGATTTATATGTAAAAATCAAGCAACAGTTCCCGAATTTGTTTGTGATTGCGAGTGGAGGAATTTCGTCGATGAATGACATTTATGCGTTGAATGACAAAAATATTGACGGAGTTATTACGGGTAAGGCAATATATGAGCGAAAAATCACGTTACAAGAAATCGCACGGTTTACAAGTAATTAAGTCACAAATGTTTTGACGTGAAGAAAAAACGTTTGCTCATAGAAAGAATATTTTCCATTGTTTGCACATATATAATATGTACGACAGATTGTTTTGCACAATATGCCGACTTTTCGCAGATATATAATAATTATGTATATCTCAATCCTGCATTTGTCGGAACCACTTCGTGTCCGCATGCTTTCACGTCGTTTCGTACGAAATACTTGTCGCAGGGCGGTTATAATTCAGCGTACCTATCGTACGATATGGAGTTGCAAAAGTCCAATAGTAGCATAGGTTTTTCTTTTTTACAAGATTTTCAGGAAAAGGTGTTTCGCACTTCCGACTTGTTGGCGATTTATGCTCATACGTTTCAAATACAGAAATACATGTATATGCGAGCGTCGTTGGCGGCGGGTTATTCGCATAGGGTGACGAATTATGACGGACTTGTTTTTTCTGATATGTTGAATGTATTTCAGGAAAATTATAATGTAACGGGAGAGGATCTGGAACGATATTCTAAGCATGATTTTAATTCGGAAATGGGAGTTTTGGTGTATAATGAACGCTTTTTTGCGGGCATGACCATTAAAAATTTGCAGGGAAATGTGACCGAAATGAATAAAAATGAAAATTTATTTCCAAGAATTTTTTCTTTTCACGGATTGGCAAAATTTTCGTGGACAAGGGCATATACCCAGCAGTATCTGATTCAGTTCTATCCCCATATAAATATGGTGTTCGGAGGTTCTTCGTCGTATGCGCAAATGGGGCTGATTTTGCAAAAATGGATGGTGCAAATGGGGAGTGCTTTCCGACAAAATTTTCCTTGTAATGCAAATTCTTTGTCATTTTTTGTTGGTATTGTTGAAAAAAGGTTTAGATTTGCCTACAATTGTGATATGACAATAAACTCGGTAAAAAGAATCGATACACATGAGGTTTCCTTGAGTTATCAATTCGATTGTCGGGAAAAAAAGAAAAAATTCGAGGCGGTTAAAGCGCCGACATTTTAATATAGAAGTGAAACTAAAAAATGAAAGTTATGAATATTAAGAATCTTCTGATGTTTTCAGCAATTGCAGGGATTTTCTTGATGAGTTCTTGTGCTGATGAGGTTTCTACCACAACTGGTTGGAACTACAATGATTCAAAGAATGGAGGTTTCCAGAAGTATGATGATTTCTACGAACAAGAAACTGGTCCAGGTTTAGTCTTGGTAGAAGGTGGTTCTTTTACAATGGGTGCCGTTCAACAAGATGTGATGTACGATTGGAACAACGTTGCTCGTAAAGTGAGCGTTTCTTCATTCTATATGGATGAAACAGAAGTACGTAACCTTGACTATCGTGAATACTTGTATTGGACAGAACGTGTATTCGCTGATAATCCATACGTATACTGGTCTGCATTGCCAGACACATTGGTATGGAGAAGCAAGATGAGCTACAACGAGCCATATGTTCAACACTATTTGCGTCACCCTGCATTCCAAAACTATCCAGTTGTTGGTGTTAGTTGGTTGCAAGCAAACGACTATTGCGTTTGGCGTACTGACCGTGTGAACGAAAGAATCTTGATTCGTGAAGGTATTCTTAATGAGAACCCAGACCAAGTTGGTGAAGACAACTTTAATGTTGAATCTTATATGAACCACTTGTATGAAGGTTCTGTAAACCAAAACTTGCATGACTACAATCCATCGAATGGTGATGGAACTCGTATAGTTCGTGAGGAAGATGGTATCATTCTTCCTAAATATCGTCTCCCGACAGAAGCTGAATGGGAATTCGCTGCATTGGCAACAATCGGTAACTCTGTTGACGAACGTATTTATGAAAGAAGAATTTTCCCATGGAATGGTCACCAAATGCGTAATGCAGGTGTAAATGATCGTGGTCAGATGATGGCGAACTACACTCGTGCTCGTGGTGATCAAATGGGTGTTGCCGGTCGTTTGAACGATATGGCCGACATTACTGCTCCTGTATTGTCTTACTGGCCAAATGATTACGGATTGTACTGTATGGCTGGTAACGTAAACGAATGGGTACTTGACGTATATCGTGCTAATTCTTCAGCCGATGTTGATGAATTCAGACCTTTCCGTGGTAACGTATTCCAAAAATACACTGAAGAGGAACAAGGCGTTTATGTAGAACGTGACTCATTAGGTCGTATGGTTAAAGAAGATGTTACTGTTGCTGATGCATACGGAAGAATGAACTATCGTCAAGCTGACAACATCAACTATCTTGATGGTGACCAAATGTCAAGTATCGATTTCAACGAAGAAATTGATCCTACTGATTCATTAAGATTAAATGGTTCTAACTTGATGTATCAACAAAAGAACTTGTCAGATGAGGATTTGTATTCAGAAACAGGATGGTACACATTGGTAAACGATCACTCTCGTGTATATAAAGGTGGTAGCTGGAGAGATAGAGCTTACTACTTGGCTCCAGGTTCACGTCGTTTCTTAGATGAATCTAAATCAACTGACGATATCGGTTTCCGTTGCGCAATGACACGTGTTGGTAGCCCAGTAGGTTATTAATACAAACTATATTTAAAAGATTAAACGAGGAAAAGCCTCTCCAAACAGGAGAGGCTTTTCTTTTATAAGATAGAGTTGTAAATACGTTTTTTTACGTATTTGAAAAATTACGCTTATGTACTAATTTAGTTCCCAATAAAATACGTGTAATTTGTCTCGTATTGAGAATAAGTAGAACATAGTATAATTTGTATGGATTACGTTGCTGAATTAGAGAAAGATCTTCGTTTTCAAGAAGCAATGCATTCGTGCTTGAATTGTGGCGTTTGTTGTGCAATCTGTCCAGCAGCCGAATTCTATAATTATGATCCACGAATGATAGTGACGACGGTGCAACGTCGTAACAATGAGGAAATTGAGCAATTGCTGAAGTCTAATGTCATTTGGTATTGTGGGCAATGTATGTCGTGCAAGACTCGCTGTCCTCGTGGCAATGCGGCAGGTATGATTATTCAGGCATTGCGTGCTCTTTCTCAAAAATGCGGTTTTTTCACTGAAAGCGAAAAAGGTCGTCAACAATATGGTTTGAAGAAAACCATTGGCGAAAGCATCTTGAAATATGGCTATTGCGTTCATCCTGCATTGGTAAAACCTGAACTGCACCCCGAACAAGGCGTGATTTGGGAATGGATTTATGCTAATCGCGAGGCGGTGTACGACAGAATCGGAGCGAATCTGTACAAAGATGGTCCTGGTGCGGTGAGAAAAATCCATCAGAAAAATCTTGACGAACTTGCCGAGATATTCAAAGTGACGGGCGGACAGGAAATGTACGACATTATTGAGGCGGAATCGAAAAAGAAGGCCGAGGAGATGCACCTCAGTACCGATGATGACAATAATGAATATCTTATGCACGTGATTACCTATAATAGTAACGAACACCAAGATTAAGCGTATGAATTTAGAAGGGAAAAAACAAATCTGGAACTCGTACCAGAAAGATATAGCGGAAAACGATTATTACTATGCACGGAGTTGTATCCGTCAGAATTTCTTTCCCGCATCGGAAGTCACATTTTTGCGAATTTTACGGAGCGAATTAGGAAAAAATATCTTCGATGACCCGAATCACACTACCTGTACGGGAATTGGCTATCATTCCGACATTGTGCCGTTCGATACCATTCAAACCGTTGTGGCACGCCAATTTTCGCTTATGACGCAGGCTGGATTGGAACACATGGCAATTTCGTGTGTCACTTCGTTTGGTATTTATACCGAAATACTTGATTTATGGGAACATTTCCCCGATCAGTTGGAGAAGATTCGTGACTATTTGTATAAAGCGACAAAACGAGAATTCAACCTGCCTCAGAATATTGCTCACACAAGCGATGTTATTTACAAATTTCGTAATGAAATTGCTGAAAAGGCAAAATATAAGTTGGTGAATGTGCACACAGGTGAGCCGTTGAATGTGGTGGAACACATTGGTTGTCACTATGCAAAAATGTTCCCGACCAAAGGTGTTGGCGGTGCTGAGTTCCCTCGTGTTTTGAGCGGAATGGTCGAAGCGTGGGGGGGGAATGTGGTGGATTACCCAGAAAGACGCCATTGTTGCGGTTTCGGCTTCAGAAACTATTTAGTTCAGGCAAACCGTGGATATTCAGTTTCAAATACCAAAAAGAAACTGGAGTCAATGAAACCATATAAGCCTGATTTTATTGTTACAAACTGTCCTGGTTGTGCCATGTTTATGGACAAATGGCAATATACCTTGGCCGAAATGGAAGGCGTGACGTACGATACCGAAGGCTATGGTATTCCTGTCTTGACTTACGAGGAAATGGCAGGCCTGGTTCTTGGGTATAATCCATGGGATTTGGGATTGCAAATGCACCAAGTGCAATGCGAGTCGTTGTTGAATAAAATGGGTGTAGAATACGACCCCAAGGCAAAATATTTGGATAAGAACGGTAATCAGATGCCATTGCCTGAGAAACCAAGTTTTTTGAAAGTTTAATAGAAGAAAACATACATAAATTGTTATAAAATGATTGATGTTTTAATAATAGGTGGCGGAATCGCTGGTATAGAAACGGCTTGCTCCTTACAGGATTTAGGTTACGAAACTATCATCGTTGAAAAAGAAAAGACGATAGGCGGTCATCTTAATGATTGGGACACATTGTTCCCGACGCATCGTTCTGCTTCGGAAGTATTGGCGCATTATACAGATGAGACAAGACGTCGTGCGTTGACAATTTATTTGAATACGAACGTTATTTCGATTAAGAAGCAAGATGACGGAACGTTTGAGGTACATACCTCACGCGATGTTGTATTCCGCAGTAAAACTGTTGTCCTGGCTTCGGGATATCGATTGTTTAACGCAGAAAAGAAGGAAGAATACGGGTATGGCGTTTATGATAATGTAATTACCTCGGCAGATTTGGAGAAAAAGTTAAAACAATTAAACGGAGAGTTTAAAACACCAACGGATAAAGTTCCTGAAAAAATTGCGTTTATTCATTGTGTTGGTTCGCGAGACGAGAAATCGGGAAATCATTATTGCTCGAAACTTTGTTGTGTGACGGCAGTAAAACAGGCAATTCACATGAAACAACTTTGTCCAAACGCCAACGTATTCTGTTGTTATATGGATTTACGTATGTATGGACCTGGATTTGAGGAAATGTATCGTGAGGCACAGGAAAAGTATCACGTTCAGTTCATTCGTGGTCGTTTGTCGGAAGTGGGCGAAAATGCAAACGGGACCTTGCAGTTGAAGGTAGAGGATACGTTGGCTGCCCGTCCTTGTAAGATTCAGGTTGATTTGTTGGTGCTTATGGTTGGTATGGAAGCCGACAAGAGTACGGAATTGTTCCAGCAATCGTGTGGCTTGCAGTGTGCGCCAAATCGCTTTGTAAAACCGAAAGACCATCATATTGGCTCAAACATGACGAATGTAGACGGATTCTTTACGGCTGGCGCGTGCATAGGACCAATGTCGGTGTTCGACACGGTAAGCCATGCAAAGGCGGTAGCTTTTTCGGTTCGTGATTATTTAAATGCAACGAAATGAGAAATTTTGGCTTTACGACAACTAAGTCGAGGACAATAGAATACGAGAATATCGACAAACGTCTGATAGGTTACATTCTTGAGAATGAGCCGTCGTTCAATGCGTGCTTGTCGTGTGGCTCGTGTACAGCCATTTGCAGTGCAGGCAATCTGACATCATTCAATATTCGTAAACTGAGCTTGCAGATTCGTCTGGGTGAATTGGAAAATGCTCACGAAGAACTTGATAAATGTATGCTTTGCGGCAAATGCTTGTTGGAATGCCCTCGTGGAATTAACACTCGCAATGTTATTATGCTCATGAAAAAAGGTTTGACAATTTTCAACATAAAAGATAAAGGATAATGGAGAATTATTTTATACTGCCGTTTACGTTGGGAATGTTATTCTTATTCATTGTCTTATTTATAAAATATGGACTATGGATAACGAAATTGTCGCACATTGACAAGTTGAGAATTGTACAAAGTGTGTTTACTCGCAGAACGTGGGACGCCATAAAGGAAAGTTTTATGGAAGGTCTTGTGCATAGAAATATGTACAAACGTAATCCTTTGTTGGGCTATATGCACATGTGTTTCGCAATGGGTTGGTTCTTGCTGATTTTGTTCGGACACGTGGAAAGCTATATGTATTACGGAACGTTGGCAAAAGCTCCGTGGTATCCGATTTTCTTTCAATATTATGTTCATGATTGGTTCCCGGGCGAACGGTTTATGGCCAACTTGATGGATTTCTTGTTGTTGTATATTTTGAGTGGTGTCTTGTTGGCATATTTCAAACGAATCAACAGCAAGATTTTTGGCATTAAGAAAACGACAAAACTGAAACCGCTCGATAGAGTTGCTTTGATTTCGTTGTGGTTCATTTTCCCGTTACGTTTGTTAGCGGAAAGTGCTACGGCTGCATTATATGGCAATGGTGGATTTTTGACAAACACCGTCGGACATTTCTTCACGTGGATAGGCGTCACACCAACAATGGAGTCTATGCTTTGGTGGGCATATTCATTGAGTTTGGGGTTCTTCTTCGTTGGATTGCCGTTTTCTCGCTATATGCACATCTTGACGGAAATTTTGTTTATTTTCCTTCGCCATTATGGAATAAAATTGAAAAAACAATTCAATTCATATTCAAGAATACAAGTGTATTCTTGTTCTCGCTGTGGCGTTTGTATCGACGTTTGCCAAATGCACGTCGCAAATATATCGAACAACCAGTCGGTATATATTTTGAAAAACATTCGTGACCAGAATCTGACTGACCGTAAGTTGTACAACTGTCTGCTTTGTGGTCGTTGCGAGCAAGCGTGTCCGGTGCGAATCAATTTGAACGATTTGCGTATTTCGCAGCGTATTCGTGCTACGAAGGAATATAATTCCGATTATGCATTTTTGCAGACGCTTCCTGTGGAACCACCGCAAATGGTGGATACGACTCCAGATGTAATCTATTTTGCAGGTTGTATGACGCATATAACTCCGGGCATTAAAAAGTCGGTGTTGAAGGTGCTTGACAAGGCTGGAGTGACATATCAGTTTATGGATAAGGAGAAAGGGGCGTGCTGTGGTCGTCCGCTTATGCTTGCAGGACAATATGAAGCAGCTCAGAAACTGATAGCTTACAATCGTGAGAAAATTCTTGAGTCAAAGGCGCCAATTTTGTTGGTTTCGTGTCCGATTTGTTACAAGGTGTTCAGAGACGACTACGAATTGGGGCAAATTACGATAAAGCATCATTCTGAATATTTCTTGGAGTTGGCAAAACAAGGAAAGATATCCCTGAATAAGTCCGACAAGTCGATCGTTTATCACGATCCATGTGAGTTGGGTAGAGGTTGTGGCGTGTATGAACCACCAAGAGATTTGTTGCGAATGACGGGAAATCTCCAGAGCGCACAACAAGAAAAAGTTAATTCTTTGTGTTGTAGTGGCTCGCTTGGCGATATGAGTCTTTCAATGGCGGACAGAAATGTGATAAAGGGAGAAACGCTCAAAGTGTTACTGAAAAATAATCCAGACGTTTTGGCTACAGCTTGCCCGTTGTGTAAGAAGACATTTGTAAAAGGCGTCGATGTGCAAGTGAAGGATATTGCCGAAATCGTTGCCGAGGCAATGGAGTAGTAGGTTAGAGCATTTTTTGTAATTCGAACATTTCGTCTCGCAATTTTGCGGCGGTTGCAAAATCCATTTCTTTCGCGGCTGCTTCCATATCTTTCTTGGTTTTTGCAATGAGACGTTTTATTTCGTCTTTCGACATATATTTTACAACAGGGTCGGCTGCAATCGAAGCCTGTGGGTCAAAATCGTCTCTTTTCGTCAATGATTTGTCGATAGCCTTTACGATTTGTTTTGGCGTAATGTTGTGTTCCGTATTGTAGCGAATCTGCTTTTCCCGTCGGCGATTGGTTTCGTCGATTGTTTTTTGCATGCTTTCGGTGACTTTGTCAGCATACATAATCACGTGACCATTCACGTTTCGAGCTGCACGACCAGCCGTTTGTGTGAGTGAACGTGCGTTCCGAAGAAAACCTTCTTTGTCGGCGTCAAGAATCGCAACAAGAGAAACTTCAGGCAAGTCCAAGCCTTCACGGAGCAAGTTCACACCAACCAAGACGTCAAAACCGCCAGCACGAAGATTTTCCAATATTTCCACGCGTTCCAGCGTGTCAACATCGCTGTGGATATAGGCGCTTTTTATGCCAAGACGAGTGAGATATTTTTGAAGTTCCTCGGCCATGCGTTTGGTAAGAGTTGTAACTAAAACACGTTCGTTGGCGTGAGTTCTTTGGTTTATTTCCTCAATTAAATCATCAATCTGATTTTCTGTCGGCCGAATCTCAATTTCTGGATCCAACAAGCCTGTCGGCCGAATCACCTGGTCAACAACCACGCCTTCGGAACGTTGTAGTTCAAAATCAGCGGGAGTAGCGCTTACGTAAATGACTTGATTACAAAGAGATTCAAATTCCTCAAAGTTCAAAGGACGGTTGTCCAATGCGGCAGGAAGCCGAAATCCGTTATCGACAAGGTTTATTTTACGGGAATGGTCACCTCCGTACATTCCGTGAATTTGTGGAACGGTAACATGGCTTTCGTCTATGACAAGTAGGAAATCCTTGGGTAAATAGTCAAAAAGACAGTAGGGACGGACTCCTTCGGCTCTGCCATCAAAATAGCGAGAGTAGTTCTCAATCCCCGAACAATAGCCGATTTCCTTAATCATCTCCAAATCGTATTCAACTCGTTCTTTCAGTCGTTGTGCCTCCAATTGCTTGTCAATGCTGATAAGATAATCCATTTGCTTTACAAGGTCGTCTTGTATGTCACGAATTGCCTTCTCAAAGCCACCTTTGCTTGAAATGAACAAATTTGCGGGATAAATGACCGTTTCGTCGAATTGTTCTATCGTTTTTCCCGTTTCTGGATCTATTGCCGAAAGTCGGTCTATTTCATTGTCCCACAGTTCAATGCGAACGGCATAGTCGTGCGATGCCTCAAAGACGTCTATTGTATCGCCCTTCACGCGAAATGTGCCTCGTCTGAAATCAATTTCATTCCGACTATACAAGTCATCAACCAATTCGCGGAGCAGAACGTCTTGTGCAATTTTTTGACCGATTCTGAGGTGAATGGCACGTTCCTCAAAGTTGTTGGGATTTCCCATACCATAAATGCACGAGACGGAGGACACGATAATAATGTCTTTTCGTCCCGAAAGGAGCGTGCTCGTTGTACTAAGTCGAAGTTTTTCCAGTTCGTCGTTAATCGACAAATCTTTTTCGATATATGTATTTGTCTGCGGAATGTAGGCTTCCGGCTGATAATAATCGTAGTACGAAACGAAGTATTCCACCGCATTTTCGGGGAAAAACTGCTTGAATTCCGAATAGAGTTGGGCGGCCAAAGTCTTGTTGTGACTGAGAATGAGCGTCGGTTTTTGAACTTGTTCAATCACATTTGCTATGGTGAATGTCTTTCCCGAACCTGTAACGCCAAGCAACACCTGATGTTTGGTGCCGTCAAGGACACCTTCCGTCAGTTGACGAATTGCCTCGGGCTGGTCGCCGGTAGGTTTATATTTTGATGAAAGCGTGAATTGCATAGCGATTTTATCGCACAATTATTGTCATAAATTGTGTCCAAAGGAAATAAAAATATTTTGGGTTAACAAAGAGACTAATCTCTTTCCAAAAAATCTATTTTTGTGCGCAAGTCGAAAATATGTTTTTTTAGTTCAAGAACATGTTTGTCAATATATTTTATCGCAACAGGTCCTATGTCGGAACACATTTTCACTTTTTCCAACGACTCAAGTTCGTTCTCGTATTTATCTATATCAGCTTGAAGTTTTGCTAAATCTGTTTCTTTTTCTTTCATTGCTCTAAGGTTTAAATTATTTTTTGCCTTCGGTATGAGTGCTGAAATCAGGCACATTCATTTGAAATGCATTGCAAATATGCAATTTTTTTGTTTTTCTTGACAAAAATAGGAAAGAAAATGTTACGAATAAAAGGAACTAATCTATAAAAGAACGGTATTCATTATAAATTCTCCAACCTCAATTACGTTAATTTCACCTGCGTAAGTGTCCCCGATGTTTTGGTGACATTCAGTTGATATTCTGCTCCAAAAATCATTGCATTGTTTTCTTCCTCATGTCCCGATGGAAAGCCGAAAAGGATAGGAAAATCGTATTCTGCCGTAGCTTCGCGTATAATGCTTTCTATCGTTCCGTTATATTCGTCAACGCCATTTTTCATTCCGCTCATCGTTCCCACAATAAGACCGGAAATTTGAGAAAAAATGTTGGAGAATTTCAGATTCTGAATCATTCTGTCAATGTGATACAAATATTCGTTCAAGTCCTCGATAAACAGGATTTTGTCGTTGTAATCATATTCAAAATCAATGCCTCGCATGCTGTACAGCATAGACAGATTGCCCCCGACGAGTTGCCCGACGCACTTTCCGGCTTTGTTCGCGCGTGATGGTGCCACTTTATATGTCAATTTTTTTCTGCCAAACAAGCATTGATGCAGGTATTCCAACGATTCGACAGTCACATTCGGAAAACTTTTCGCCATGGCGCCGTGAATGGATTCTATCTCAAGCGAGTGAATTTTTGCGTGAAAAACGGTTATGTCACTAAAACCGACAATCCATTTCGGATTTTGCATAAAAGTGCTGAAGTCAAGTTTGTCAATCATACGGATAGCTCCGTAACCACCTCTTGCACAGACAATTGCCTTGACTGAATCATCGTCAAGCATTGCCTGAAAATCTTCTGCACGTTCCTCGTCGGTTCCCGCAAAAACGCCGTAGTGGTTGTATGCATTTTTACCAATTTTCACCCGTAATCCCCAGCTTTTTAGTATCGAAATTGCTTCGTCAAGAGCATTTTCTTTTATCGGACCAGATGGTGAAACTATACCAATTGTGTCATTTTTGCGTAAAAAATCAGGTCTTATCATTTTCCTTTATTGTAGATTCTCATAAATAATTATCTTTGCGAAGGTACAATTAAATATGATATAACAATGAAAGAATACAAACGTTATCTAATTACCGCTGCTCTTCCGTATGCAAACGGACCTGTTCATATTGGCCATTTGGCGGGCGTGTACGTCCCGGCCGACATATATGTGCGGTATTTGCAAATGAACAACAAAGACGTTCTTTTTGTGTGTGGTAGCGACGAACATGGTGTGCCTATTACTATAAAAGCAATGAAGGAGAATTGTTCTCCACAAGATATTGTTGACCGTTACGATGCAATTATCCGTAAATCGTTCGAGGAATTTGGCATAAGTTTTTCTAATTATTCTCGTACGTCGCACGACTTGCATACCAAAGTTTCGTCGGATTTTTTCAAGACATTGTATGACAAAGGTGCGTTTATAGAACAAACGTCGGAACAATATTATGACGAGGAAGCGAAACAGTTCCTTGCCGACCGTTATATTGTTGGCACATGCCCGAAATGTGGAGCCGAAGGAGCTTACGGAGACCAATGCGAAAAATGTGGTTCTTCGCTTTCGCCTGATGAATTGATAAATCCTGTGAGTAAGTTGTCGGGCTCTCCACTTGTGAAGAAACCAACAAAACACTGGTATTTGCCACTCGACAAACACGAGGATTTCTTGAGAAAATGGATTTTGGAAGATCACAAGGAGTGGAAATCAAACGTGTATGGACAGTGTAAATCGTGGTTAGACGGAGGTTTGCATCCGCGTGCCGTAAGCCGCGATTTGGATTGGGGTGTTCCGCTTCCGTTGCCAAATACCGAGGGAAAAGTGCTGTACGTGTGGTTCGATGCGCCAATCGGTTATATCACGTCAACACAGGAATGTACGCCAGATTGGGAAAAATATTGGAAGTCGGAAGATACGAAGTTGGTTCATTTCATTGGAAAAGATAATATCGTGTTCCACTGCATCGTGTTCCCCGTGATGTTGAAGGCTCACGGAGGCTACATTTTGCCTGATAATGTTCCGGCAAATGAATTTTTGAACTTGGAAGGTGACAAAATCTCTACTTCAAAGAATTGGGCTGTTTGGTTGAACGAATATCTGGAAGATTTTAAGGATCAACAAGATACGTTACGTTATGTATTGACGGCAAACGCTCCCGAAACCAAGGATAATGATTTTACGTGGAAAGATTTTCAGGCACGTAATAACAATGAATTGGTGGCAATTCTCGGAAACTTCGTGAATCGTGTGGTTGTATTGACGCAAAAATACTTTGCAGGCAAAGTTCCAGCCAAAGGTGAGTTGACAGATGTTGACAAACAAGTATTGGATGCAATTGCGGTTGCAAAGGAAAATGTTTCAAAAAACATAGAAAATTATCGGTTCCGTGATGCGTTGAAAGACGCTATGCAGTTGGCTCGTGTGGGCAATAAATATCTTACCGAGACAGAGCCATGGAAATTGATTAAGACCGACGAATCGCGTGTTGCGACAATTTTGAACGTTTGTTTGCAGATTACGGCAAATTGCGGAATCATTTTTGAGCCATTCTTGCCATTCTCAACAGCGAAAATCATGAAAATGATGAACTTGACCGATGCAAAATGGGTCGATGCGGGAAATTGTGAGATTATGCCGGTAGGTAAGGAAATCGGACAACCTGAGTTGATGTTCCGTAAAATTGAGGATGTCGAGGTTGATGCACAGATAAAACGTTTGGATGAAATCAAAAAAGCACGTGAAGCCGAGGAAAAGAAAAATGCACCTGTCGCTCCGCAAAAGGAAACTATTGTGTATGACGATTTTGCGAAGATGGATATTCGCGTTGGAACGATTTTGGCAGCCGAGCGTGTTCCTAAAACCGACAAATTGATGAAATTGACAGTGAATGTGGGAATAGATACTCGTACTATCGTGTCGGGAATCGCCGAACATTTTACTCCTGAAGAGTGTGTCGGAGCACAAGTGAGCGTGCTTGTGAACCTACAACCACGCACGTTGAAAAACATAGAATCGCAAGGAATGATTTTGATGGCAGAAGATGCTGACGGGAAATTACAATTCGTTGCCCCGAAAAAAAATGTAAAAGAGGGTAGTTCAATTTGTTAAAAAATAGCGAATAGTAAAAAAAAAGTATATATTTGCTTAATTTTGTTGAAGAAATTATAAATGAAAACGATGGCAAAACATATCTTAAGTACAGCAATAATGCTTGCTGCGATGTGTATTTACGCGTTTTCGCAAGACACCCACTTTTCACAATTCGATGCTGCTCCGTTGTATTATAACCCAGCTTTGTCGGGTGTAAATGAATGTCATAACAGAATTTATACGAACTACAAAGGGCAATGGGGAACGTATAGCACATTTATGGCTTCCTACGACCAGCATTTGGAAAAAGTGCAGTTGTTGGGCGGCAATATCGGCTTGGGTGGTTTGGTCGTTGCCGACTATTCGGGTGAAAATTCCTATGGCAATACACAAATAAAAATCTTGCCTGCGTACCATTATACAATAATTCCTGGCGTTTTGCGATTGTCAGGAGGTATGGATGTAACGTTCAATATCATGAGTATTGACGAGGAAACTGTTCGTTTAGGAGGAAACATAGACCCAGTAACGGGAAAATCTACTGCAGGTTGGACAGAATATGAGCATACTACTAGATTTTATGCTGATATGGGATTAGGCTTGAATGCCCAATATAATATCAATCCTACGTTCCCAATCAATTTTGGTGTAACATTCTTCCGTTTGTTCGGCTCTGGTGGCGGTGGCTTGGCAGTAGCAACAAATGAACAAGGCGACAATTATCGTAGATTTTCATTGAACGCAAATGCCGTTTGGCCAATAGATACAAGACTTTCATTGCTGCCAAGTTTCATTTATACAAACCAAAAAATGTATAATGAAATGAATGTGGGAACATATCTGAAATGCGCTATGGGCGAATACACTCCATTGATTGACGCAATTTATGGCGGAATGTGGTATCGTGTGAAAGATGCGATTATCTTCGGATTGATGTTTGATAAACCAATCAACAAGAATTGGACATTACAATTTGGTTTGAGTTATGATGTTACCGTTTCAAGTTATAGAACGTCAGACCATTGGGCTAATACCAAGAACGTCAAGGGTGATAGCTTTGAATTATCAGTGAAATTGTTGAATTGTAGAGCACCGATAGTTGTAAATCCAGAAGGTATAGTAAACGATCCATTCAGATAATCATGAAGCAAGTAACCCGCATTTCTTCTCTTATTGTAATTTGTATTGTTGCAACACTCTTGTCCTATGGACAGGGGAAAAAACAGTATTACGAGGCGTATATTGCTCTTGGTGATACCTGTTTGGCTCATGCAAACTACTATGGTGCTCATCAGGCATACGAAAAGGCGCTTGCTTATATCGACAATCCTAATATTGCATTTAAATGTGCCGAAGCATGTCGTGGATATCAAAACTATCCCGATGCGGAAAAATATTATCGAATTGCTATCTCAAAGGATTCCGTGACGTTCCGTTTGGCAAACTATTGGTATGCCGAAATGTTGATGTTGCAAGGAAAATACGACTCTGCACGTGTACAGTACGAGATTCATTACAAAATGAATAAAAACAAGAATGACTATTACACGAAACGTGCAAAAGAACAAACTACGGTTTTGACAAAGAGGATTTCCAAGGTCGGCGAATCAGTCGGTTTGGAAGTGAAGCATATCAATGAAAAGGGTGTCAATTCAATGTATGCCGAATATGCTCCGTGTCAATATAATGACTCTATATTCTTTTTCGCCGGAGTTCGTCCATTGGATGAAAAACTTGCCGACACGTCGTTCATTTATAGCAACTACTTGACGCGGGTAATGCAGGCGACTCGACGCAATGATTCTACGTGGTCGGATGTGAAAGTTGTGAAATCGTTGATTGATCCTAATGCTCACGTCAACAACCTTTCGTTTACCAAAGACGGAAAAACGGCATATTTTAGCAAATGTTTCGGTTATAATTGCTCAATTTACAAAGCCGACTTTGATCCGAAGTTTATGGATTTTTCAAATATTACAAAATTGCCGGCTCCTATCAATATGTCGCAAACGAGCAATACCACTCCGCAAATCGCGTACACGCCACAAGGCGATTATTTGTTCTTTGCTTCAAATCGTAAAGGTACGAAAGGTGGTTATGATATTTGGTACGCATCAATTGACTCGTCGGGAAATTTCGGTTCCGTGCAAAACTGCGGTAAAAACGTAAATACGCTTGGTGATGAGGTTACGCCATTTTTCGATTCCCGTGACTCCTTGTTGTATTTCAGTTCCGAGTGGCACACAAGTTTGGGTGGATTCGATATTTTCTCGTCAAAGGGAGATTTAAGCAGTGGCCGTTGGTCAAATGCGGTAAATATCGGCGCTCCGATAAATTCCTCGTATAACGATTTGTACTATGCATATTCGCGTGACTCTTTGAGAGCTTATTGGTGCTCAAACCGTGAGGGCTCGGTAAAACTTATCGGAAAGGCGTATAGCAATGATATTTATGCTCATTCGCTCATTCGTCGTTCAATTGCCCGTATCACCGACTTGATTCCTATCACCTTGTATTTCGACAACGATTATCCCGATCCTCGTTCAAAGGATTCGATTACGGATAAGATTTACGAGAATTTGTATAAGGATTTTGTTGCAAAAGAAGACGAATACATTAAAGAATATACGAAGTATTCTAATGACGAACGTCTGAAATACGACACACGAAATGTTAAGACGTTTTTCAGCGACTTGACGGCCGAATGGGAAAAACTGGCTTTGTTTGCCGAATTGATGGAAGTCATTTTGGCTGACGGGCAAGATATTGTGGTTGCGTTCAAAGGATATGCGAGCCCTGTGGGTAACTTGGCGTATAACGAAATTGTGGCTAAAAAGCGTATTTCATGTATTCAAAATTATTTTACGTCGTATAATAATGGCGTGCTAAATCAATATTTGAAGAATGAACCCAAATCGGGTAAAGGTAGTTTGAAATACATTTATGAACCTATTGGTGTGGTAAAAGCCGAAAATACTTTTTACACAAGTTCGGGAGCGCAAGTAAGCGCAATCTCTGATAGACGCCAGAAATGGATGTCGGTATATAGTCCGGCAGCAGCATATCAACGTAAGATTGAAATTATCGCCGTTGACATAGAATACGAAAATGAATTGTTCGAAGAAATCAGCCGCGAAATCAAGACGCAAAAGAAGATGGTTGATGAGGTTGATGGTACTTCATTGTATAAAGAAGGCGAGGAACCAGAACAGAATCAAGAGGAGTTAGAAGCTAACGATGAAGAAGACGGATTCTCAATTAAACCAGCTGAACCAAGCAAGAGTGAGGAACCTGATGTGAACGACGATACCAAGTTGAAACTGAAACCAACTGCACCTATCATTTTCGAAGAGGTTGATCAAGATATTCCAGAAATCAAATACGAGAAGAAACCTGAACCGGTAACAGAAAAATCTCAACCAAAAGAAGAAAAAGCAACGAAACCTGCGCCACAAAAGGAACAAACGGTAAAGAAAGAAGAAACTCCAGCTCCGAAAAAAACGAGCAAGGAAGAAGCTGATATGAAGAAATATGACGGTGCCGAGATTTTTAAGGCTAAATAGTCACTTGCTCAGATGCATTTTTTCAATTTTTTTCGAAAATCTACCCTTAATGCGATTGCACGGAGAACAGGCTATGTCCGTGACCAACAAGGTATTTTGAATCGCTATGTGCGCGAAAATGAGAATTGGAAACAGCATTTGGAACATACCAAATCATTTATCTTAGAATCGGTGCAACATACGAGAAAACGTGGTTCAATTGCGTTTTTAGGAAGCGGTTGGTTGCTTGACGTCCCGTTGGACGAAGTAGCAAAACTGTTTGACGATGTCTATCTTTACGATATTGTTCACCCCGAACAGATTGTCGTTAAAACGAAGAAAATGAAAAACGTTCATCTTGTCACGTGCGATTTGACAGGTGGCGCCGTCGCACTTGCCGAAAACAGTGCATCGTTTGAACAGTTTGTTGCTAAATTGCCAACACTTGCATTATCAGAAGATTTCAATAGATTCGACATGGTCGTTTCAGTAAATATATTGAATCAGTTGGATATTATCTTATGTGATTACGTATCAGAGAAATTTTCGGTAATCGATGACCAACTTATTCCAGTCCGCCAATTTGTTCAGCAGTTTCATATAGATACGCTCCCTGTCGGGAAAACATGCATTATTACCGATTTTGAAGAAGAAAATAAATCAACGATTGATGGTTCAATAACGAATAAAAATTTGTTGCATTGTGTCTTTCCTGCAATTCATGATAAACAAGAATGGATGTGGATTTTTGATACGAATCAGAAATACCATAAGCATCAGAAGACAATTCTGCACGTGATGGCAGGGAATTTCTAAAAAGAGAAGTTTTTGTCAGTTATTCATCTTTCGTTTCTTGTACAACTGATAGGAATTTACCGTATTGTGACAAATGCTGTACAATCCGCCCGAAACGGCTGTTACAGGATTCAAAAACGTAGCTCCCATCCAAATCATAAACACGGTATTTTTCTGTCCTATTGCCTGTCCACCACTGATTCTGTCGTTGGTTTTCCCTGCAATTGTTTTGCCTATATAAAACTGAAAAAGACAGCATACGGCAGTGATGATTGTCATTCCTATGAAGCAGAGCAACGACACGTCGCTGTTGACCAATTCACGTGTCGAAACCGCCAAAGCCAGTGGCAATGCTATTAGCCAGAAATAAAACGCCAAATCTCGCACTTGCAACAACCATGACAACAATTTTGGAAAGAATCTTCGTACGACCAAAGCCAATAGGAAGGGAAACACCAATAGCGGGAATACTTTCACAATAATAATGCAAAACGATCGCAAAAAAGTGGTGCCTATATTCGGATTTACCAATGGAATAACCAACGGCACCACGATTGCCGCCACCACATTCGACACAATTGTGTAGGCAAGCAACGAAAGTTTGTCACCATCCAACTTGTCAACAATGACAACTGCTGCCGTCGCCGTGGGACAAATCATGCAACACATGGCACATTCTATCACAATTTGCTGGTCAACATGTCCGAAAAACGGTACCAACAACGCCAAAAGCACAAAACTCCCTGCCTGAATCAACGCCAACCAAAGATGCCATTTCTTAAAGCGTATTTGTCTTATGTCGATTTTGCAAAACGAAAGGAATAGCATGACAAACAGCAATGCTGGTTGTAGCCACGCAACGCAGTTGTTGGCGAATACGCGGACATGCAACGGGAAACGACACCAATGGAAAATGAGATACGACAAAACTCCAATAATCATTGCCACAGGCAACGACCAATCTTTTACAAATCGGAGAACTTTTTTATAACCTTCCATCAACAATTTTTCTCTCCAAACTGCCCTTTACGTCAAATATCACGTGCTTTTCTTTGAGGAACGAGAGTATATCGAGTGTTGAAAATTGAGTGTGCGCTACGGCAGATATCACAGCGTCAAAGCAACCTTTAGGCAATGTGTTCGTCAACTCTATGCCATATTCCGCCTTCACCACATCGGGATTTGCCCAAGGATCGTATACGGTTATGTTAAGATTGTATTCTTTCAATGCTTTGTAAATGTCGATTACACGAGTATTTCGCACGTCGGGGCAATTTTCCTTGAACGTGAAACCCAAAATCAGAATGGAACTGTTCAATACTTGAATTGCCTTTTTGAGCATAAGTTTAATCACCTGATTAGCAACATATTCGCCCATTCCGTCGTTCATTCGGCGACCTGCCAGAATAATCTCGGGATTGTATCCGTGCCGTTGTGCACATTGAGCCAAATAATACGGATCTACACCTATGCAATGTCCACCGACAAGTCCAGGATTGAACGGTAAAAAATTCCATTTCGTGGAAGCGGCATCAAGCACATCGTGCGTATCAATGCCAAGAACGGTGAAAATCTTCGACAATTCGTTCACAAACGCAATATTGATGTCGCGTTGTGAGTTTTCAATCACCTTGGCAGCCTCGGCCACTTTGATTGACGGAGCCAAATGGGTACCCGCCTCAATAACCGAACTATATATTTCGTTAACTTTCTTTCCTATTTCTGGTGTCGAACCCGACGTAACCTTTTTGATTTTTTCAACCGTATGCAACTTGTCACCCGGATTGATACGTTCCGGCGAATAGCCAGCAAAGAAATCGACATTGAATTTCAATCCCGATGTTTTTTCAACCACGGGAATACACTCGTCTTCAGTAACACCAGGATATACCGTTGATTCATATACGACAATATCGCCTTGGGAAATAACAGCGCCAACGGTCTCACTGGCTTTATACAATGGTTCCAAATCGGGGTTATTATTATCGTCAACTGGTGTGGGGACGGCAACAACATAGAAATTACAATCTTTTATCTCCTCTATATCCGAAGTACATTTGAAACCATTCTTGATTGCTTGTTGAAGCAACTCATCACTAACCTCCATTGTTGCATCATGTCCTTGCATCAATGAACGCACACGTTTCTCACATTTATCAAAACCAACAGTTTCGTATTTCGTAGAAAACAAACGTGCCAAAGGGAGTCCCACATATCCTAATCCTATCACACAAATTTTTGTCGCCATCGTTTTTCCCGTTTAATTCATTGAACAAAGGTAAGAAAATTTTGAAACGTCAATGGTATTTCCCCAAAAATAAACATATTATTCATTTCTTTTTTCCCACTTCTCCATCTCGCGAATCAGATGCATCAAGCCCCTACCGTTGTGGTACGGGCATTTCCACATTCCCATCTTGGGTTCGCTGTCAACGGGGAACCCGTCGTCGTCGATTCGCCAAAACCATTCGCCGTGAACACGGTCAATAAGGTATTCGCGGATATAGTTCCATTGTTTCAGGGCAAGTTGGCGATATTCCTCCTTGCCCGTCATATCGAATGCGTTGGCAAGTCCTTCAACGGCCTCTATCTGCACCCACCAATGACGGTCGCTGTCGCGTTTGCCCGTTTTTGGGAAAAATTCGTACCACGTGGAATTTGTTTTTGTATCGAATCCTTCGGCAACGAACGTATCGACCATAGCAAGGATTTTCGGGCGAATTTCGTCAAGCAAAGCCGTATCGTTCAACATTTCTGCCGCTTCCCAAATCAGCCACGTTGACTCAATATCGTGACCGTAGGAAATCTCCGTTGTTTTTGGTTTCCAATCCTCTGAAAAGAAGATAGTTACGTGATTGTTCTTATCAACAATCGTATTCAGATACAGCAAAATCTCCTTTTTCAATGCCATTCCCACACGAGCGTCCTTTGTCGCTTCGTAAAGCGTGGTATATGCCTCCAGCACGTGAAGATTTGTATTCATTCCCTTAGGCTCGTTCAAATCCTTGTCGCTCAAACGAACATCGTCGAGTTTGTCCCACGTCTCGGAAAATGCCTCGAAATAGCCGCCATTTTTCACATCGTAACAGATTGTCTCAAGTTTGTTGAACAAATCCATAGCAAAATCCAACGCCGACTTGTCGCCAAACGCAAGGAAATATTCCGCATAGGCATAAATAGTGAATGCTTCGGCATACACTTGTTTTTTGTTTACCACAACCGTACCGTCAGCAGCAGTTTCCCAATATACGCCACCGTTTTTCTTATCGAAGAAATGAGTTTCGATAAACGAGCGAGCCTTGTCGGCAAATTCCTTATAGTCAGTATTCTGGTAGAAACGACACGCAGCAGCGAACGTCCATAAAATGCGTGAATACATGATGATTCCTTTGTGAGCATCGGGCTCGGGCGTACCATAATGGTCGATTTCGCCATAGAATTGCCCCGTTTTCTTGTCAATCGCCTTTGTTGACCAGAATGAGAGAACATTTTTGAGTTCTTTTTCAAATTCTTTTTTGAGAGAAACGTACATTGTTCGAAAATTTGAAACGGTTTTATAAAACATCAACGGACGAAACGTTGCGTCCCTACAGTTGTCAATTGTTAATTATCAATTAAAATCAGTTTGTTGATTCCTCTTTCGTTTCCAAACTTGCAACCGACGGATTCAAGTAGAACGAATACAAGTTCACGAAAAACGGAACCGCTTTTTTAGCCAATAGATTCGGGGAGTTGAGCAACATAGCCATAGCAATCTCTTTTTCTGGCCAAACAATTATTTCGGAACGATACCCTTGCACATATCCGCCATGATACAAGATTTTTTCTCCGTTGTACGTAAACACTCGCCAACCAAGACCATAGCCCTTGTCCTCCAGTTTCGGTCCCCAATAACAGGTTGACCCCTTCATCGGAATAGAGACATACGAGGTACCGATTTCCTGTAAAACGTTTGGTGATACCACTTGTGGAGCGTATCCCATAATTGCCCGCAACCAAATGCTCAAATCAGAAATGCTCGCATTTACGCCTGCAGCAGGTGCAGTTGCATAATAACGTTCGTTCAGATCGCATACCTTGTACGTTAGCGTTTTGGCAGACAACATTTTATGAGGATAAGCAAAATTCTTGGAAGCCACAAAGCCATTAAAACCAACCGAAGCGTCCTTCATACCAAGCGGCATGAAAAGATTTTCCATCATGAGGTTGCCATAGGTCATTCCCGTACGTAATTGCAAAACAGTGTCGAGCAAACTAAACATAACATTCTGATATGCATAATGTTGCCCTGGCAATGCGTCAATTTTTGCCACGTGAAGTTTCTGATAAATCTGGTGAAACGAAAGTCCGCTTTCAACGTATGAATCGAACGAATAGCCGAGCAAACCCGACGTATGGCTCAACACGTGACGAAGCGTGACGTGTTCCTCGTTGTACGTTTTTGACAAGTGCAACGACGGCAAGTAGGTAATAATGGGCTCGTCCAAGTCTATCGCCTCACGTTCGGCCATCTTGGAAGCAAGCACGCCCGCAAATCCTTTTGACACGGAAGCCAAACGAAAACGAGTGTGAATATTGACAGAATCACGAGTGCCCTGTTTTTTTACGCCATACGGCTTGCAACAAACCACCTGACCTTTATAAACAATCGTCATTGCTCCACCAACGGAATGCAACGAATCAAACTGGCTCTGGAAAAAATCGGAATAAATTTTTACGAAATCTGCTATTTCAGTCCTACTGTCAACAGGATTTTGAGGCTGTGTAATCGGTTCAAAATTAACAACATACGCCCCCTTCTGTGTCTGAATCGTGTAGCCGAGATAACCGACCAACAAAATAAGAGAAAGAGTTACTATATGTTTAAAATTCATCGACTTACAATTTACACGTGCAAAGTTCGTTTTTTTTTCTCACAAACAAAGGAGTAATCCACAACAAATTCACAATTTATTAACAGGTTGTTAACAAAGAAAGTCGCTTTTCTCCTTCATTATACAAGAGAAATCTATTTTTACAACTAACGAGAAATGTAGCGTTCAATTTTTCCGCACAATTGCAGTTCGTGTCCCATCCTATCCTTTTTCGTCTGCATGTAGCACTTATTGTACTCATTTACAGGGATTTCGATAGGAACATTCTCTACAATCTGCAAGCCATATCCTTCCAGACCTGCACGTTTTTTTGGATTGTTCGTCATCAGACGAATTTTTGAAACGCCCAATTCGTGAAGAATCGTCGCCCCTACGCCATAATCGCGTTCGTCGGCACCGAAACCAAGACGCAAATTGGCATCAACCGTGTCGAGTCCCTGTTCTTGCAACTTATAGGCTGCTATCTTGTTCATCAGCCCAATGCCGCGTCCTTCTTGGCTCAAATAAACAATCACACCTTTTCCCTCCTTCTCAATCGTTTCCATTGCCTTGTGCAACTGGTCGCCACATTCGCAACGCATAGAGCCGAAAATATCGCCCGTAGCACACGAAGAGTGCATTCTTACAAGTATCGGCTCGTCTTTTTCCCACGTTCCCTTTATCAAGGCTACGTGTTCCAATCCGTTGGATTTCTGACGGAACGGAATCAAATGAAAATGACCATATTTTGTCGGCAAATCAACCTCCACGCCTTTGTCAACAATAGATTCTTGCGTTAGTCGGTATGCAATTAAATCCTTGATAGAAACAATCTTCAAATCGAATTTTGTAGCTATTTCCAACAATTGCGGAAGGCGGGCCATTGTGCCGTCTTCATTGATGATTTCAATCAAAGCTGCCGCTGGCGAAAAACCTGCCAGACGAGCCAAATCCACCGCCGCTTCGGTATGTCCTGCACGGCGAAGCACTCCACGATTTCGTGCACGAAGAGGATGAATATGTCCAGGACGAGCCAAATCCACCGGCTTAGTATCGGGATTTGCCAAGGCACGAATTGTCATTGCACGGTCGTACATAGAGACTCCCGTGGTGCAGCCGCTTCCTATCAAATCAACCGTCACGGTGAACGGCGTTTCGTGAAGCGAGGTATTGGTAGCAACCTGCATATCGAGTTCCAATTCCGAACATCGGTCCTCGCTAATCGGAGCACACAATTCACCACGTCCGTTGCTAATCATGAAATTCACCTTCTCGGGCGTGATTTTTTCTGCCGCGATTATAAAATCTCCCTCGTTCTCTCTATCCTCATCATCAACCACAATCACGAAATTTCCCTTCTGAAATTCTCTGATTGCATCTTCAATCGTATCAAGTTTTGTCTTTATCGTTGTATCACTCATGTTTCTATCCTTTGGTACATTACCACTCTGCAAAAATACAATTTGCGAACGATTAAATCTCTATTTCAAGGTAAAAAAATAACGTTAAACAAGATTTGACAGTTACATTTTCTTTAAACATATTTCCATCGGATTGTTATTCTTTTCAAGTGTTGGAATTGCACGAAACTGAATAAACGAATTGGTTTGCTTGTCAATGGGGATTTCTTTTCCATTTTGCGTCACCGAGGTGTAAGTACCTTCGTCTTGTGTTTTAATCACAATAATACTAAGGGGAACGACCAATGTTTGTGGAACGAGTGTTTTGAAATTCTCATTTTTGATATATAACACAAAATGCCGTTCTTTTTCTATATCTGATTTGTTTTCTATCAGTTTTGCACAACTTGCTTCACGATGATAGAGAATAGCATTGCCAAATGTTGTAACCCAAACATCTTTAGTCTGTGTTTTGAGGAAACGTAGCTGTGTTTTTAGCGAATCAAGTTTCACTTGCGCATACCAATTATCGTGGTATGAATTTAGGTCATCGTCAACACTGTGATACAAAAACGTAAGAAGACCGCCGCCAGCAATAACAGATTGTATTTCTTCGTAAAATTGTGTGTTTTTTGTCCCTTCGTTCATTCCGAAAGTATGAATCCTATAGTAGTCGTCATCTTCTTTTGCAAAATTGTATGAATAATCCGACATTCCCCACACGCTACGAGCCCCGACAAATCCTTTGGAACGCAGAAATTCGATGGATTGTGGATTTTCGGCACCGGCACCGTATGGATAGGCAAATGAAATTACTGCATTGTCAGGAACTTTTTTTTCTATCAATGTAATAGGTTCTTCTATTTCTGTTTCCAATTTTTCATCGGGTAATTTCGTGATGTCGGGGTGGGTAAGAGTATGATTACCAAGTTCGTTCCCGTTTTCAACCGTTTTTTGTGCCGATTTCCAACCTAAATCTGTTTTTTCAATATTGTTTGTTAGTGGGAAAAATGTGGCGACCAGCTTGTATTGTTTCAGGGTGGGAACCACAAGCGGGAACTGTCCCGGTGTCCAATCGTCAAACGTGAGGACAACGGCTGCTTTTTTGTCGTAATCCCATTTGCAAATACCACCGACATTTTTTTGAAAAGCAAGTAGATTAGATTCATTTTGTGCTTGTGTAACCATGGCGAAACAAATACAAACAAAAACAACAAATTTTCTCATAATTAAACTTGGTTATTCATTGCAGAACACATTTGTTAGAATGATAGAAATCTTTAGCCAAAATTAAGAAAAAAATAGATTAAAACGGTCCTTTTTTCCCATTGGAACTTATTTCAAAAAAAAATCGTTATTTCAAAAAACGTAGATTTTTTTTTTATAACTTTATCGCAAAATGCAAAATGATGACAAAGTGTAAGTCGGTAAAATATATTTCAAATGCTGATGTAACGGTTGGCGTAATCCCCGAAATAGGAGGAACGATAGTGTTCGTATCGAAAAACGGTTCTCCGAATTTGATTAAATCGAATCCCGAATTATGGAATGTCGCAAAGAAACCTCAGGTGGATGAAAATACTGAATTTGTGCCCTATTGTGGTCACACAGTTTGGTTAGGACCACAAAAAGAATGGTGGATTCGTCAAGATATAAATCAGGAAAGAAAAAAATCGGCTGCGGAATGGCCCCCCGACCCATACTTGTATATTGCTGAATATGAGGTAATTGAAAATACTCCGTCGGCAATCCGTATGCGTGGTCCCCATAGTCCCATATCGGGAATTACGGTGGAAAAAGAAATTGCCGTCAATCCCGATGGTAGCGTGTTTGTACAAGCTACGGTTATAAATACGGGAAAAGCTGCATGTGCGTGGGACGTTTGGCACAATACCCGTTTCGATGGAATGTGCAAAATGTCGGTTTCCGTTGAAAATCAAGACGTTAAAGTGGTTCCTGTATTGAATGACAATTCCACTGAAATGCCGTTTGAAATGATAGAAGGTTCTTTCTCCTATTGCCCGCAAAAACCTCCGAAATACTATGATGAACGAAGTTCCAAGTCGTTTATATATCCGTCGCAACCAGAAATTTCGGTAGAAACAAACGGCTATTTGTTCACGATTTATTTTGAAAAACATAAAAAAACGGAGATTCATCCTGCACAAGGTTTAGTCGAGATATATAATCATACGGAACATTCCGAGGGGAATGATTTGTTGGAGGTTGAATATCACGCTCCCTATAAAACGCTCAATGTGGGCGAATCGATGAGTGCTTGGGAAGTATGGCGAATTGAAAAACAAAATAATATGGAAATAAAAAAGATTGAAACGGAAGAGGAATATCAAAACGTGTTGCAACGAATTGACGAGTTGATGAAGGCAAAAAAGGGAACTCCCGAATTTGAGGAATTGCAACTGTTGACCGATATTGTCGAAGATTACGAAGATTCACATTGCAATTAGGTTCGCATGAAAAGACTTTGTTTTATATTGTCGTTGTTGCTCTTTACTTTGAACGGTTTCGCCCAAAGTGACGATTCATTGTTTGCTGTTCCAGACATTGATTTTCCTGAAACGGCTAACAACACGCCCAAAGATACGGTTATTAAAAATAGCGTTGTGGAAACACAAGCAACAAAACCTCAACAAACTGAACCACAACAAGTTGCCACTCCATCCGTTGAAACTTCGCAAAGGGAAACAACACCATCGCAACCAACGACGGCTTTGCCATTGATGCTTCAAAATCAGGATGTTAGAACTTCTGCACCGACGGTAACGTCAATCATTTCGGAAATTCCCAACGATACGGTTAAACCTGTCGTAAAAATAAAAGTAGTTACAACGGAAGAATTGGTGCAAAAAGAACAAAAATATACAGAAATGGCATCTGCTCCGTTGAACGAAAAAGTTACCGCGACAGATACCAAGAAACACGAATCGAGCGCGTCACCCGAAGATATGGAGGTAATTCCCGGCAGAACATACAAGGTGCAAGTTATGGCATTGCAAACGTATGTACCCGCCCGTGTACGTGACATAAAAAGCAAGGTTGGCACCAAAGTGCCTGTAGTTGTTGACGAGGACGATGGTTTTAAAAAATATATGGTGGGAGAATTTAACACCTATTATGAGGCCGTTCAATATCGCGACGAACTTGTGAAAAAAGGTTTCAAAGGTGCATTTGTCGTTGTGTATTTCCGTGGTCATCGCGTTTCTCGTCAAGAGAAAGGTTTTGAAGTAAAGAAAATCACACCTCAGAAAAGTTCAACACAAAAGAAATAGACTATGAAAGCAATGATTTTTGCCGCTGGACTGGGTACACGACTGAAAACCCTCACGGAACACAAGCCGAAAGCTTTGGTTGAGTGTAATGGTCGCACGTTGTTGGAATATGCGATTCTGAAATTGAGATACTCGGGTTTCACCGAACTTGTGGTCAACGTACATCATTTTTCTGAGCAAATCATTGATTTTCTTAATTCCCACGATTTTGGCGTTACGATTCACATTTCCGACGAGACAAGTCAGTTGCTCGACACCGGTGGCGGATTGCTGAACGCAAAACAATTCCTCGACGGTGAAGAACCTTTTCTTGTATGCAATGTCGATATATTGAGTACAATCGATTTTCAGAAAATGATAGCGTTCCATAACCAACATAATGCATTGGCGACTTTGGCAGTAAGTGACAGAAAAACATCACGTTACTTGTTGTTCGATACAGAAAATCAGTTATGTGCGTGGGAAAATTGCAATACGCAGGAAAAAAAGATTGTTCTCCCCCGTGAAAAATATATACCGTTGGCTTTCAGCGGAATACAAATTGTTAGTCCGAAAATTTTTGATTTTATTACAGAAAGTGGCAAATTTGCAATCATGGATTTGTATTTACGACTTGCCAAGTCACAACCGATTATTGCATATGACCATACAGGCGATTTTTGGTTGGACATAGGTAAATTCGAGGAATTTGAATCCATTGAAAACCAGATAAAAAACCGCAAATTTGATTTTTTGGAATAATGATTGAGACTATTTGGCACTTTCCTGAGCAAAAATTCAGTGAAGTTGATTTTGGCGAGGACATACTTCCTCAAATAAAACATATACTCGTGAGCCGTGGAATTGACGACAAACCGAAATTCCAACGATGTAAAAAACGAAGTTTTTCCGATTTATACGATCCGTTCCTTATGAAGGACATGGACAAAGCGGTGGAACGGTTGGAACGGGCATTGGACGAACACCAGAAAATTCTTGTCTATGGCGATTACGACGTTGACGGTACGACGGCTATCGCATTGGTCTATTCTTTTTTGCGTGACCAAGATGCCGATGTGGATTTTTACGTTCCCGACAGATATAACGAGGGCTATGGCGTTTCGGAGAAAGGTATTCGCGAAGCAATCGAAAATAACGTTCAGCTAATTATCACGCTTGACTGTGGCATAAAGGCGTTTCACACAATTGCAATGGCGCAGGAAGCAGGAATCGACGTGATTGTGTGCGACCACCACAACCAAGGAGACAAATTACCCAACGCATACGCTGTGCTTGACCCCAAGCGGCACGATTGCACATATCCGTTCAAGGAACTCTCGGGTTGCGGAGTTGGCTATAAACTGCTGTCGGGCTTGTGTCGCAAGCGTGGTATTTCGGAAAAGGAGAACCTGAATTGCTATCTCGATTATCTGGCAATTAGCACTGCTGCCGATATTGTTCCCATTGTTGACGAAAATCGGGTGTACATGTATTATGGTTTGATGAAGATGATTCAAAAACCATTGACGCCAGTAAAAACAATGCTTACAGCATCCCGTTTGGTGGAACTATACGTGAATGGCGACGGCGAGGAACAGATTATTTGTCCCAACGGCAGTTTGACGGTGAGCGACGTGGTGTTTAAAATTGCCCCGAAAATCAATGCGGCGGGGAGAATGAAGAATGCCCGTGACGCAATCCATTTGTTATTGGCAAAAGACGCGAACGAGGCACTGCAATACTTTGCAACGGTACAGGAACAAAATTCCGAACGACAGAAGGAGGAAAAACGCATTTGCAAGGAAGCAATTGAAGAAATCGCTTCGAATCCCGACACAAAATCATTGTATTCCACTGTACTATATAGAGATACGTGGCACAAAGGCGTAGTGGGAATTGCCGCTGCAAAAATCATAGAACAATATTATAAGCCAACCATCATTCTTTGTGGCGACGGAGATGTGATTTCCGGTTCAGCCCGGTCGGTTGAAGATTTTGACCTTTATTCGGCGATAGACGCATGTTCCCAATATCTGACGGCATTTGGCGGGCACAAACATGCGGCAGGACTTTCGTTGCGAAGAGAGAATTTTGAGAATTTCAAAAAACTATTTGAGGAAACGGTTAAATCGACCATAAAACCGTCGCAACTCAAACCAACAATCTATATTGACGATAAAATGACGTTGGACGACGTGACTATGAATCTGTATAACCAAATACAAATTCTTGCCCCGTTCGGACCAGAAAATATGGATCCCGTGTTTGCCATCTGTGGCGTTACTCCAGAGTCAGTGTATTTTATGGGTAGCGAGGAAAAAGTTCATATAAAATTATGTTTCAGGAAATCGGATAACACCATACTTTCGGCAGTGGGATTCTATATGGCGGAGAAATGGAAATCGTTACCACCCAAAGTTCCTATCGACATTTGTTTCACAATCGGGCGGAACGTGTACAAGGGAAACATTTCGCTTCAACTAATGCTGAAGGATGTTCGGGTTTCGAAGTAAACCATGTACCCAGATTTGTTTGTGTGAGCAGAATGGAACAGTTTGCATAAATGAAAAAAAAAGTCCAACCATTTACTGATTGGACTTTTTTGTTACATAGCAAACGCTATGAGATTTGATTTCAGAAATTATTTGATGATTTCTTTCATTGCAGTCATTTCTGCACGAAGATCTTCACCAACGATTTCGATGCCATGGTAACGGATTTCAGCGTTTACGCGAACCAATTCCATGTTGTCAACGTGAGCATCTTTGCCATCGTTGTAGTTCTTACCGATAACGTCAGTGTCGATTTTGCTCATGAAATCCTTCAACAAAGGACGGCAAGCGTTGTCGAACAAGTAGCAACCGTATTCTGCAGTATCGGAAATCACCTTGTTCATTTCGTACAATTTCTTACGTGCAATTGTGTTGGCGATTAGAGGCACTTCGTGAAGTGATTCGTAGTATGCTGATTCAGGTTTGATACCAGATTCAGTCATTGATTCGAATGCCAATTCAACGCCAGCCTTAACCATGGCAACCATCAACGTACCTTTGTCGAAATATTCTTGTTCTTTGATTTCGTCGTTAGAGATTGGAGTTTGTTCGAAAGCAGTTTCTCCAGTTGCTTTTCTCCAAGTCAACAATTTCACGTCGTTGTTAGCCCAGTCTTCCATCATTGTCTTTGAGAATTCGCCAGAAATGATGTCAGCCATGTGTTTACGGTACAAAGGACGCATAATTTCCTTCATTTCTTCAGCAAGATAGAATGCTTTCAATTTTGCAGGATTTGAAAGACGGTCCATCATATTGGTGATACCGCCGATTTTCAATGCTTCGGTGATAGTTTCCCAACCATATTGGATGAATTTTGCAGCCCAGCCTGGGTTGATGCCTTTTTCAACCATTTTGTCGAAACAAAGAAGAGAACCTGTCTGCAACATACCGCAAAGGATAGTTTGTTCACCCATAAGGTCAGATTTCACTTCAGCAACGAATGATGAAGAAAGAACACCGGCGCGGTCGCCACCGATAGCAGAAACATATGCCTTAGCGATTTCCATACCGTCGCCATTAGGATCGTTTTCGCGGTGAACAGCAAGTAAGCAAGGAACACCGAAACCACGAACATATTCAGCACGAACTTCTGTTCCAGGACACTTTGGAGCAACCATGATTACTGTGATGTCTTTTCTGATTTGAGTACCTTCCTCAACGATGTTGAAACCGTGAGAGTATGAAAGACAAGCACCTTTTTTCATCAAAGGAAGCGCTTTTTTCAAAACAGGAGTGTGTTGTTTGTCTGGAGTTAAGTTAAGAACTAAATCAGCAGTTGGAATCAATTCTTCGAACGTGCCAACTTTGAAACCTGCTTCAGTGGCGTTTTTCCACGATTGACGTTTTTGGTCAATAGCTTCCTGACGCAATGCATACGAAACGTCCAAACCGCTGTCTCTCATGTTCAAACCTTGGTTGAAACCTTGAGCACCGCAACCTAAAATCACAACTTTTTTACCTTTAAGATAGTTACAACCGTTTACAAATTCCGAACGGTCCATAAAGTCGCATTTTCCAAGTTCTGCCAATTTAATGCGGAATGGAATTTCATTAAAATAATTAGCCATACAATTTTTATTTAGTTAAACATCTGCAATCGAACAATTTACGTTTTTTCGATTTTGCAGTACAAAGCAACGGATTTTTTTGCAATTTTCGTAGTAGAAAGTGAGTTTTTTTAGTGAACTTTTTATTTTATGAGATGATATACAAAATCATTAGCATAAATTATTGAATGGCAGTGGGCTTATTCAGCTTTTTTTATATCTTTGCGGGCTAAAAAATGTTTGGTATGGAGAACAACGAAAATCAATTCGAATCGCGTGGAGAACGCAAACCTTTTGGTGGAAGAGGTGATGGTAAACCACGGAGAGATTGGAATTCAAGAGGACATTCGTTTCACGGAGACAGAAAACCGTTCCGTGAAAATTCTGATTTCGAACGTCCTCGTCGCTTTGAGAATGGAGAACGCAAGCCATTCCGTAACTTTGATGGGGAAAATTCAGAACGACGGGAATTCAAACCACGTCGTTTCAATGATAGACCGTATCGTAGATTCAACGATGACGAGCGGCCACGTCGTTTTGACGGAGAGCGCAAACCGTTTCGCAGTTTTGATGGAGAAAATTCGGAGCAGCGGGAATTCAAACCTCGTCGCTTCAATGACAGACCGTATCGTAAGTTCAACGATGACGAACGTCCACGCCGCTTTGACGGAGAACGTAAGCCATTTCGCAGTTTTGATGGGGAAAATTCTGAAAGACGCGAATTCAAGCCACGTCGCTTTAATCAATATCGACCAAATAATAGATTCCAGAAATCGTATGAACGTCCCGTTGACTACACGTCAATCGACACGAATCTGATTAAACGTAATTTTGACGATGAGTGGAACGACGATGATGTGGTGATCATGGATAGTGTTCCGCAGGAAGAACCTGTTGAGGTAAATCGTCCTGCAACGGAGGCCGAGGGGTATCGTTTGAACCGTTTTATTTCGAATGCGGGCGTTTGTTCGCGTCGTGCAGCTGACGATTTTATTGCGGCGGGAAAAATTACGCTGAACGGTGAAGTTGTTACAGACTTTTCAACCAAGGTGTTCCCTGGCGATGAGGTTTGTCTTGATGGAAAAAAACTGACGTCGCAAAGACGTGTGTATATTGTCTTCAATAAACCGAAAAACTGCATTTCTACTAAGTCTGACGATTTGGGAAGAAAAACGATTTTCGACTATATAAAGACTGACGTTGAGGTTAAGAATGTCGGTCGTCTTGACCGTGATACCACAGGCGTGATGTTGCTTACCAACGATGGTGATTTGATTGACAGACTGACGCATCCTCGTTATAATAAGATGAAAATCTATCACGTGTTCTTGAACAAAAATTTGTCGCCTGTCGATTTTGATGCAATTAAGGAAGGCGTTGAATTAGATCCGATTACCAACGAAGATGGAAGCGAAATCAAAGGTGGGTTTGTCGAGATAGATGATTTACAATACGTTGACGGTGAGAAAAATCAGTTGGGTATTCAGATTCACTCTGGTTTGTATCACGTTGTTCGTCGTATTTTTGAGAAATTTGGCTATCAAGTTGAAAAACTTGACCGAGTATATTTCGCAGGATTGACGAAGAAAGACTTGCCACGTGGTCACTGGCGTTATTTGACACAAAAAGAGGTTGCAATTTTGAAACGGGGAGCTTACGCATAATGGCATTTAAATCGGGATTTGTAAATATTGTCGGAAACCCCAATGTAGGCAAATCTACATTGATGAACGAACTTGTAGGGGAGCGCTTGTCGATTGTTACGGCGAAATCACAAACGACACGGCATCGTATTTTGGGAATTGTGAATGGCGAAGACCATCAGATCGTGTTTTCCGACACTCCGGGCGTGCTGAAACCAGCGTATAAGTTGCAAGAATCAATGCTGAAATTTTCGGAATCGGCTTTGGTTGATGCCGATGTGATGTTGTATATAACTGATACAGAGGAAACTGCCGAGAAAAATGCCGATTTTCTTGAAAAGGTCAAAAAAATGGATCACATTCCTGTCTTGTTGGTAATCAATAAGATAGACTTGATAGACCAGGAAAAACTTGTGAAACTTGTGGAATATTGGGAACAATTATTACCCAAAGCAGAGATAATCCCGTGTTCGGCTCTCAATAAATTCAATGTTGACTACATAATGAAGCGCATTGTGGCGCTGTTGCCCGAAGGCGAGCCATATTACGACCAAGATGCGTTGACCGACAAGCCGATGCGTTTTTTTGTCTCGGAAATCATTCGCGAGAAGATTTTGAAATTATATAGCAAAGAGATTCCATATTCGTGCGAAGTCGTTGTGGAGCAATATGAGGAAGCTCCGAAGAATGTGCATATTCGTGCAGTCATTAACGTTGCACGTGATTCTCAGAAGGGTATCATAATTGGCAAGCAGGGGGCTGGTATTAAGCGTTTGGGAGTGGAAGCCCGAAAAGACATTGAAACTTTCGTAGGCAAAAGCATTTATCTTGATTTGTTTGTGAAGGTTGAAAAAGATTGGCGAAACAATGTGCGCGACTTGCGTCAGTTTGGCTATCTGCAGGATGACAAGTAGATTCTTGAAATTCTCCTTGTACATTATTTATAATATTATTCAACAGTTTCCGTATCTTTGTTTCGGAAGTTTAGAATGGATTTTGAAATGATTTCTAACGATACAAATAATTCATTAAACGTAGAGACACAATTAATTGCGTCTCTATTGGTAAAATCGTCTGTCAGCAAGCAGTTACAGGAAATTGCCGAAAAGATTCTGCACGGCGAGCGAATTTCGTGCGACGATGCGTTGGTGCTCTACGAAAAAGCAGACCTGAATTTTGTGGGCATGTTGGCTAACTATGTGAAAACCAAGAAATTCGGCAATCAAGTCTTTTTCAATAAAAATATCCACATTGAGCCGTCAAACGTGTGCATACACAAATGCAAATTCTGCTCATACTACCGTGAGAAAGACGACAAAGAAAGTTGGGAATACAGCATTGATGAAATTGCAGCAAAATTAAAGACCATTCCTGCCGATGCGCTGACCGAAGTGCATATTGTTGGTGGTTGCCACCCTTCTCGCACCATAGACTACTATTGCGACTTGCTACGTCTTGTGAAACAAATCTTGCCACACGTTTATATCAAGGCGTTCACCGCCGTTGAAATTGAGTATATGGCAAAACTTAACACGATGAGCATAGGCGAGGTTCTGACCAAGCTGAAACAAAGCGGTTTGGATGCAATGCCCGGTGGCGGTGCCGAAATCTTCGACGAAAAACTTCGCGAGGAAATCTGTCCTTCAAAAACGAAAAGTAACGATTGGCTTGCCATTCATAAACAGGCCCACCAACTTGGAATAGAAACCAATGCAACAATCTTGTACGGTCACAAAGAAACCTACGTCCACCGTATAGACCACCTGAACCGACTTCGCTCATTGCAAGACGAGACGCACGGTTTCAACGCGTTTATTCCATTGAAATACAAGAAAGAAAACAACGTGCTCGGTATTGAGCGCGAATTGCCGTGGACCGAAGACCTGAAGAATTTCTCCATAACACGATTGTTTTTAGACAACATACCACACCTCAAGGTGTACTGGCCAATGTTGGGAAAAGATTTCTCCCAAATTACGCTCGATTATGGTGTTGACGATTTCGACGGCACAATCAACGATTCCACAAAAATCTATTCTATGGCTGGCTCCGTGGAAAAAGCACCAATAATTACCCAAGAAGAAATGATAACACTCATAAAAGATAGTGGAAAAATACCAGTAGAACGAGATACATTATATAATATCATAGTAATTCATAACAAATAACACCATTTATGAATAACTCAATACAAACGATACGAGAGATTCTTACGAAAAACTATTTCAGTTATCTCTTTTATGCGTTGGTATTGTTCGGCATATATCCGTTGATTTTGTGGGAGAAAGCCGATATGAACATTCTCGTGAACGACAACATTGCAAACTACACGCTTGACCCCGTTTTCATAGTGTATTCACAGGCATTTGAGGGTTGGCTGTTCTTAGGAATTATTGTCGTTATGCTCTTCATTTCCAAACAAAAAACGCTTATGTTCATTTTTTCGGGACTGCTTTGCGGTGTGATTACAATGATTCTGAAAGACCATATTTTCGGCAATGTCCCTCGTCCGACAATGTTTTTGCCGCTGGATTCGTATTCACATATCTTACAGGACATCTCCATTTATAAAGAATATTTCTCGTTTCCTTCGGGACACACAATGACGGCATTTGCGACAATGACGCTCTTTGCCTCGTTTACTCGACGAAAATGGGTGCAGATTGTGTGTTTTGTCATTGCTTTCGGAGCGGGATTTTCAAGAATATATTTATTGCAACATTTCTTTATCGACACATACGTCGGGGCTATCGTGGGATTTTGCATTTCGGTACTAATATGCTATCTCTGTACGTCGGTATTTTCCATTTCCGATACGCCACTAATAAGGAGAAACTTGAAAAAAAACGATTGATTATTTCACCAACTTTGTCAAGTTGGAATTGCCTATAATGCGGAGGATTTCGGGGATTTTGTTTTCGTCAACTTCGAGTTGAAGGACGAATTTCTTTGCTTGGGGCTTTTCGTCTGCGGTTACGAATGGAGAAAAGAAATTGTATTGCAACTCTTGGGAAACCGCAAATAATTCTTTCACGTCCCACGAATCATTTTTGAGTTTGTTGGCAAGATTTTGACGTGACATTCCAATTCTTCTTGCTAATTCAGAAACCGAAACATCTTGTTCTGTTGCTATTTTGCGAATCCAGTCGCCAATGTGTAATTCTTCTATATTCATAATATCCAATTTCTAAAACTATTATGAATAGTATGCAACAAAAACTATGAAATTTTGACTATATTTTTTGCAGTTGTAAAATAAATTATATATTTGTCAAAAAATTATTTCTTTTTTGTAAAGAAATATTTGCTTCAAACTATTGTCTTATTTAAAAAGGAGGTATTTATGAAAATACTAAAACTAATAAAATCAAAAGAAATGTCAGTTAATGATGTTGAAATCTTTTTTAAGTATTGGTCTGTAAATAGTATTCCTATACCTAAAGAAGTAAAATACCCTATTCCTGGGACACCAAGTCTTGATTTAGACTGGAGTTGCCCTCTTTGTAAAAGAGAGTTTAAATTCTCACAGATGAAGTGTATTACATTAGAAGATGTTTCTCATAACAAGTATTTGTTGCCTCTTTGTGACAATTGTATGGGCGAAATAGAAAAAAATACTTCTTTAAATGATGATGCAGAAAGATTGTTAGTAGATATTTCAAAATAAAAATAATTAAATTTTAGTATTATGAAAAAAGTATTGTATTTATTGAGTATCGCTATAGTAGCGATATTCGGTATGTGTGCATGTGGTAAAGATAAAACAGAGGATCCACAGCCAAAACAAGATGAAATTTTTATTGTTAAAGGAGTTACCAAAACTCATACAGAAGAATATGTAGAAGGAGATGTTGTGTTTGTTTATAATCAATGGTCTTATACTAACAAAATGCAGTTTACCTATAAAAATGAGAAACTTGTTTCTGTGAATTATACATACTCTGATATAGAAGGCACGGAAACAGAAATTGGTGAAATCTCGGATTTGTATTTGGCAAAGCATAAGTTTTCAGAAGATAATTATGTGGTAAGATGTAACTATCCTATAGAGGAAGAGTATGATAAGGAAGGTTATAATACTTATACATGGTCAAAAGGCAATCTAACAGAAATAAAGAACTATTTCTATAAGTATGATCCGCATGAGAAGGAATACGAAATAAAATATTCTGATATTGAGAATAAAACAAATATTGATTGGGCTATGTTTTTATTTGGTAGCTATGGAGAATACAATTTCCCTTATTATTATTCAAAAGATTATCTATTAAATATAAGTAAAAATATACCGAGTTATATTAATGCTTGGCTTGAGTATTATTTTAAGGATGTAGAAATAGATGAACAAGGACGGCTTGTTGCTTTTACAATGGAAGCAAACCAACATGATGGAGATAGGACGATTGAGAAATTTATTATTGAATATTAAAATAGACAATACAAATACAATGAAGAACATTAAATTTTGGGCTTTATGCCTTGTTGCTGCTATTGGTATGTGTGCATGTGGTAAAGATAAAACAGAGGATCCACAGCCACAAGAAACGGACATAAGAGAATCTTTTGTTGGACTTTATTCTGGCGATTTTGGAATATATTATCTGCTGACGGAAACAAACGAAGAAGATGGTAATATATATAATAATTATAAAGTACGCATTCGTAAAAACAAGAAAGACAACAAATCTATAGACGTATATCAAACGGAGGATGGCGAGGAGTTTTTCGTTTTTACAGCAAGATTAACAGAAAAGATAAATGACGAGGGGGTTATTGGTGCAGTGGGAGTTATAGATAAACAATATAGTGAAGAATGTGAAAGTCAACTATATGGACTCCCATTTGATTCTGAGAAACAAGATGTATCAATCGTTTTCTTAGGTAACACAATCGGATATCGTATTGGTTTTGTTGACAATTTTCCGTTATCAGAAGATGAATGGCGTTATAATATTAAATGGTTTTATCAAGGAACAAAATATTGACGCTACCGAAAAAATAGAATTATTTTTCAACGGCAATCCCCCAAAGGTTTGCCGTTTTTTTGTCTTTACGAGTGAAATATATTTTTATCTGAGCAACGGGCAGCGTTTTTCACAAATAGTGTATATTTGCGAAAAAGAGTTAAGATTATGACAACAGCAATTACACATTCAACCGAACAAAGAATCGCAGCGCTTGTAAACAAACTTCCTTCTTTACAACAAAGCGAACTGGAAAAACAATTATCGTTACTTGTTTTGAGAAACGAGGCGGAACGATTGGGACAGTCCGTTGAGAAAAACACAGTTTCAATGAAAGAGATTGTTAACGAAGTAAGGAAAGTAAGACATGCAAAATAGAACAGTTTTTGATACAAACATTTGGGTGTCTTATTTTATAAAAGGAAAATTTGGTGAACTGATAGATCTAATTGTCGATAAAGATGTCAATTTCTTTCGTTGCGCAGAATTGACAAACGAATTGTACAAGGTCCTGTCAAGAAGAAAATTCCGAAAATATTTGAACTTGCCAATCGAGGATTATATGAATTTTTATGTATCGATAACTGAATATATTATCGTAGAAAAATTTTTCGAGGCTTGTCGTGATAAAAAAGACAACTATTTATTTGACCTTGCCTTTCAATCTTCGGCAAAATATTTGGTTTCTGGCGATAAAGATGTAAGAAATGTGGAATTTGCGACTCCTTTTAAGATTCTAAACCTTGCAGAATTCAAAAAACAGATTGCTTAAAAAGATGAATCAACGGCATTCCCCAAAAGGTTTGCCTTTTTTTTTACAAAACTATTTCACATAAAGCGAAAAACTTTATTTTTGTAAAAAAGAATACACTATGTTATCAAAAGAAAATGTAAAGCACATAGAAGTCGTAACGGGGTTGACTTCGGCACAATTAAGAGATTTTTTTCCAGAGAAATTTCGAGAATTCATTGAACATAAAAAGAAAAAAAGATTCACCTTTCTTTCTGAATTTCCCACAATAGGCAGAGGAAACGTGTTACGCAACAGTTTGCTTTCCTCACAAGAAATCAATTCAGAAATCGACGCAATATTGAAATAAGAAATGACGGAAAAAGATGTTTTTCAGTTTTACAACGATGTTGTAAAGGTGATTTATTGCGAGGTGGAAGCAAGAAACAATACGTCATTTGCCTTCTCTTGCAAGTTTAATTTCGTTATTTATATCGTCCAACGTCAGGTGCATGCCACTTTTTTGTGCTTCTTCACGGAGTGCTAAAAATGCCTTACGCCCTTGTCGAAGGATTTCTTGTTCGTTGTCTAATTCAATTTCAAACGGTATTTTCCGTTTCCGAATTACCATTTTAGCGAAAATGTTAATGGCTGTGGTGGTTGACATTCCAAATTCAGAACAGAGATAGTCAAAGTTTTTCTTCACCTCGCTATCCATTCTTACGGTAAAAGCTGTTTGTGCCATAATTACATTATTTTGGTTGCAAATATATATTAAACAGAACCTAAATGCAACCGAATCAACCAAAATCTTTCACGATACAGATTGGTTTGTCTTTTTTTTACAAAATTCAAACATAGTAACAAATAATATGTTGTCGTAAACAAGGCGCGTATATGATTGGGTAATACGTTGAAAAACAAATATTCTTTTGTTTTTTTCACGATTATAAAAACGTTTCATTTCGTGTTAAGAACTTCATATACATTCTGTCAAAAAATTGAAAAAACTTGACTACTTTGTGAAAGTTTTTAAAAGGTGTATTATAAAATATAATATATTGATATTTAGGACTTTAAACAGACGGATATGAAAAGAATCGCCCTACTTGCAGCCACACTTTTGTTTTGTGCTGCTCAAATGTTCGCACAAGATTCCACGTATTATTGGAAAAACGGCAAGATAAAATGCCAAGGTTCCTGGATTGATGGTACTGAGCAAGGTTTATGGACTTATTGGGACTCGCTTGGTAACAAGGTGCAAGAATCAAATTTCTTGCGTGGTCGTCTCAATGGCAAAAACATCATATTTAAAAACGGGGTAAAAATTCAGGAAGCTACATACGTTCTTAACGAGCTATGGGGACCTTACACCGAATGGAACGACGAGGGCAAAAAAATGGTCGAAGGTTACTATAAACGCAATAAACAGGATTCTTCGTGGAAATATTACTATCCACAAGGAATTTTGAAAAAAGAACTATATTACAAAAACGACACGATGCTCGTTTGGAATCAATGTTACATACGTGGCGGTTGCACTGTAGCAAATGGAAACGGTAATTATCAGGAGACATGGGGAAACGGCAGTGTGAAAATGCAAGGAAACATTAAGGATGGCTATCGCGAAGGCGAATGGATTTCGTATTTCGAGAATAACAAAGTTAAGTCGAAAGGATGCTATCGACAAGGTGAAAAAGTTGGCAACTGGATTGAATATTACGGCAATGGCAACGTAAAAGAAAAAATCAGCATGACCGACTGCACGTATGAAAGTTATTTTGAAAACGGAAAACCGCAACAAAAGGGGTTTTATCGCAACAATAAAAAACACGGCGATTGGACTGTTTGGAATCAAAACGGAAAAGTAATCAGAGAAAATCACTACGAAGAAGGGAATCTTGACGGTGTGCAAAAAGTCTGGACTGAAGATGGAGAACATTTGTTGTCATCAATAACATATAAGAACAATCTTAAAAACGGATTGGCACAGTGGTGGCTTGCAGACGGGAAAATTGATATGGAAGGTGGCTTTGTGAACGATTTGCAAGACGGTACATGGACCTATTATCGTCACGACAACGGAAAAGTCGGCAATACGGGAAAATTCTCTGAAGGTAAGAAAACAGGTCATTGGATGTGGTACTACGCCGATGGCTCAACCTGGAAAGAAGGTGATTATCAAAATGATATGAAGACTGGTACGTGGACATTCTACTACGAGAACGGTCAGAAAGAACACGAAGGAAATTTTGAGAACAACCTTGAACAAGGTGAATTCACCCAGTGGTTCGAAAATGGAAGAACAATGACCATAGGCTATTTCGACAAAGGTTTGATGACAGGCACATGGACAGGTTGGTACGAAGAAAATCCTGACCAGATGAAATATAAAGTTGAATACAAAAACGGCGTAAATCACGGTATGGCAACATATTGGAACGAAAAAGGTCTGGTTCAAGCAGAGAAAAATTATGCAAACGGTCAGTTGCACGGCTCGTCGAAAACATATTTCCTTAACGGAAAACTCAATATTGCCGGTCAATATGATAATGGAAAAATGACAGGTCATTGGCAATATTATAATGAATCAGGCGTGTGCGAGCGCGACATAAATTTCAAAGGCGAACGTCCCGAAGGGAAATGGATAATTCGTTACAAGGAAGGACCTATAAAAGAAGAAGAATCGTACAAAGCTGGCGAACGTCACGGCAACTACAAGGCATATTCGGTACAAGGCGACTTGCTTTATTATGCAAAATACAAAAAAGGACGTGTGAAAAAAGTAAAAGTTGACAATCGTGCTAAAACATCTACGGTGAAATAATTATGGATAAAAGTACGTACGAGCGATTACTGATTGAGCTCGCAAAAAAACGAGAGTACCAAAAGTTGTTGGATTTGGCAAACGAGGTGGTTGCCGAGTATCCCGATTGGCACATTGCGTGGCACTATCAAGGTACGGCCTACGGGTTGCAGGAAAATCACGAGAAAGCCATCACATCGTTTATCAAGGCACTGGAGATAAAACCAAACTCCGAAAAGGCCCTATACGGACTAAGTGTGTCGTTCCACGCCCTAAAAATGTACACCGAGGCTATCGCCTGCCTGCTAAAACATCAGGAAATCAGCGGAAAGGAATTCAAATTGTCGTTTGCGTTAGGCGTAAACTATTCCGAATGTAACGAGATAGAAAAAGCTATTGATGCGTTCTCCTCGGCGCTGAAAATCAGACCCGAAAGCGAAGAGGCACTATTTTGTTTGGCGGATTGTTACAGAATACAAGAAAAATACGACCAAGCCATTGAATTTTATTTGAAGGCATTGGAGGTTAATCCCCAGAATGTGATGGTAAATCACAACACTGCCGTTTGTTACAAATTGCTGAACGACAATGAACATGCCATTGAGTATTATCAGAAAACATTGAAGTTAGACCCGGCGTTCCTTCATTCGTTACGCAATTTGGCAGATATCTATATAGAACTCGGGCAGCAAAAAGAGGCAATGGATCTTATACAACAGGCCCTCAAAATCAAACCCGATTCCGAAGATTTGCAAACATTGGCGGAGAAAATCAAGAGTTAGAGGAAAAACACCATATTCTTCTCGGTAAGAATTGAATAATAAAACCTTAATCTGTATGGTAACTATATTGAGTTATCGTATCAATGTGATGTATCCTTTTTCAAACATTTCTTCGTTTCTGATACTGATTGCTTTTATTTTGTAGGAATAGGTATCCATGCCTTGTGGTTCGCCTTTGAATGTGCCATCCCAGCCAATAGCCATATTGTCGCTTTCAAATACTACTTGTCCCCAACGGTTGTAGATTTTCACTTCAAGAAACTCTTTGATTCCCCATCCTTGCACGTATGCCATATCGTTGATTCCGTCACCGTTAGGGGTAAATGCCTCTGGCAATGCAATCTTCGAGTCAAATCCGACATTGAAATGTATGGTCGTATCGTTGGTGAAACAACCAAGCGAGTCTTCCATATAAATAGTATAGTCAAGCGATTCAGGGAAATCCATACAATCATATAATGCTCCGTCACCACATTGAAGGTCAATGTCGGGACTTGGACAATCGGAGCAAGAAAGGAACGAAGAAGGAACCCATGTGTACGAAACACCAGGAATCACTTTGGTATTCACATTGTAACTCTCACCCGCAATGAGCGTGTATGTGCGCGCATTTCCCACAACAGGGCTTCCGTCGGCGGAATAATAGACTATCTCAAAATCAGGTGCACCTATGTAATATGGTTTTTGCTGAACAAAGATGGGGATAGTGTCAATCCTGTTACAATTGTATTCGTTATTCGTTTCTACAAATATGTCTTGCGAGCGTGATATGTGAATATCGGTTTTTGCATTCTTTGAATTGGTAAACAATTCTACGGGTTTCCAAAGAATTGATGTAAAGTCTCCAGTTGCTGTGGCAGAAATAGTTTCACCTACGCAAATTGCTGTATCTAAAGCAAATGTAACGTCAGGAATAGGGTAGGATTGGACATTTTTTTGAAGCTTGTCGTTGCAAATATGTGAGGTGAGCGATAAAGAAACAGGAATCACCGTATTGGGATTTTCAATTGTTATGGTAGGATTCTTTTCTGTTGAGGTTTTTCCATTGCCCAAATCCCATAAATAAGTTGCATCGCTACTTGCGACAGATGTGTTATGGAGTGTAACTGAGTAGGGGGCACAGGCAATGGTGTCAAGATCTTCCAAGCCACGAGTAAACATTGCGATCACGGGGAAAGTCTTTATTGTGACGGAGATGTCACGCGTCTTGCACCCCGGGGCGTCAACGAAAAATTGTGCCTTATAAATATTGTCATCATTTCCTGACAATGCCGTGTATTGGTGCTGAATGCTCGTATCAGTAAATTCAACAGAAACACCGTCGCCAAATTCCCAATAGCAGTCGTAGCGATATAGATTTAATGTGTCAAAAACGGAGAATGTGACATCTTCGTGGATGCAGACTTCGTTTTTGTCGGCCATGAGGCTTGCTTCGTAGCCAGGAACGTGGACAGGAATGGTATAGGTGGTGTCTTCGCAGCCCCAATATTCACTTTTTGTATTGAGCCACAGTGATTGGTCGCCGTAATTGTCGAACGTAACAACTTGAATACTCCGTTTATTGCTGACGTAAATGGAATCGCCGCCGTCATTTTTCCACCAAGCAAATGATCTTATATAATTGTTGTAAATACTATTATCAATGTACACAATATATTTTTGTCCGGGTTCTTTGCATTTGTCGGCATCTTTAATTTTAATTTTGGCACCAACATCTTTTATATCAATTTCTTGCGTGCTGCTATCAACGCATTCGTTCCCTTCGGGGCTGTCACAGTATGCAACGAGTTTGATTTGATAAGGAATGTTTTTGGCCTTTGAGTAAGAGTGCGTGGTTATTTCTGATAAATTTCCGTTTTCTGAAATAATCGTATTGTCTCCAAAATCCCACGAATAGCGAGTAAGATTGTCTTCGTAACCAAAAATATTGAGATTTCGAGTGAATGTGGCGTCGAATCCAAGGCATAATTTTGGATGATCAACTCGGAACGACGTGTTTGGAACCACGGGTTTGATATAGTTGATTTTCGTTGCCGTGTCGCGACATCCAAAATCATCTTCCACGATGAGCATCACTGTCTTATAACCTTGCGTCTTGATGGAGTCCGAAACTTCTGTCAAGTTAGTGTTGTCGATAAGTTTGCCATCAATGTACCATTTGCGTTGTTTAATAGCAGTAGGAGTGGCGTTTATTTCGGAGAATGTCGCCAAATAGGGAAGACAGTCCGATGGCACGTCGCACGTGAAGTCAGCCTTGGGAGCGACGATTTGTATGGGTTTCCTTATTGTATCAGTGCACCCATGAATGTCGCTTGTCACAACCGAGATGTGTGTAATGTTGGTTGTATCGATTTTGTAGTACATGCTTGGTGGAGGCCAATGTTCTACGGTATAGATATTTCCACATTCGTCAATTTCGGTCGTAGAATATGGTTGGTCATGTCGTTCAATTCCACCGCCAACTCTGGTTGCAAAAACTGCCGATGCCGTCGAGTCGTTCCAATTGTAAAACCATTTCCATTGGCTAATGTCTTGTCCCATATCGGTATTTAGGACAAAATCAACGGTGGAGTTAAGACAATATGTGTCGTGTTTCATATCAAATTCGCCAATGATTTCGGTTACTTGCAACTGCATACTATCGACCATTTCGCATCCGGCATCGTTGTTTCTGGCATAAACCGCAATGGTATATTTCCCACGGCCGCCATAATCTCTAAAATCAATATGGACAGTGTCTATATTTTCTGCGATTTTTATGGAATCTGTTTTTGTCTTTATGACCCAATCCCACGAAGTCGCTCCCATTTTTTTCCAGAAAAAAGCGTCATAGTTATATGGATTGTCGCAATCGGTTTCTGAAAGTCCCATTGATATAAGAGGTCCGTTTATCATTACTTGATGTCCGTCGTTTACATTGATACGGCAACCGTTGTCAGAGACCATATAGCTTGAAGTATGAATACCAATTGTGTCGTCGAACCGAACTTTAATGGATTCTTCAATAGGACTTCGTTCTACGGTCTTTCTATAATAGAGACTGTTATCAGTAGTAAATGTTATGCTTACAGTGTCGAATTGTGATAAATATCGTTCCGCTTCGTCGTTAAATGAGATTTTTATTTCGAGTTCGTCATCGGCACACATTTCTGTTTTGTCGTATGAAATGGTAATGTCGGGTATGTCGCCCACCGTAATTGGGTTTAGAGTTGCTGTAAGTTCATCTATGGCGTCGGAACATCCTTTATAAGTTTGTAGAAATACTCTTGGAGCATATACGCCAGTATCAACATAGGTGAAATTAGCAAAGTTGCGACCATCTTTTATTTTGTGGTCGTAAGTCGTCTCAAATGTTGATTGATTTTTATCATCAAAATACCACGTGATGGATTTTATAGAATCTTGGTCAGTGTGATACCAATAAAAAACATCAAAATCAACTTCAAGTGGTTTGCAGCCGCTTTTGGGTTTTCTGTTATAAAAGTGACCACGAGTATATATGTCGCTGTATGATTGATCAGCCAATTGTGGCCGTGCGACTTCAATATTTTTTGAGGTCACCTGAGAATATTTGCACGAGTTTGGTGAAATAGCATATAGTTTACTTTGATATGAACCTTCTTGGGCGTAGGTTGCCGTGTAGGTGTCACCTAAATAAAGCGTTTTGCTATTTTGGAAATACCAAAGGAAATTAGTCCCTGGAATGTTGCTGGTGGCGGAATATTCCACTTTTGCTGGATTGTCGCAATAGAAGCCAGTTTCTGGTTTTACGGTGATGTCAAGAGGTTCTTCAACAGTGAACGTTCTGGTCTTTTCTCCCGTACATACACCATTGCTTGTCTTCATTGTCACAACGTATGTTCCACTTTCGGTAATATCTTCTGTGAATGATTTGCTCTTTGATGTCGCAATTTCGGTAAGTTGCTGTGTTACAGGATCTTTTTTCTTTAATGTCCATTCCCACGAAATGTTGTCGTTGCTCAGTGTGGAGTCGGTGAACGTGATGGGACCTATGCACGCTTTGTTTGCGTCGGTAATTACCTTGTAATCAATTTGTTTCGGACCATGATTCTTGCACGGACACGTGCTGAGCGAGTCTTGTTCCATATATGTGTTGTAATTTGCCACGTCGAAGGTTACTTCGGGCGATTTGTCGGTGATGGAGATTGCCGGTTTGTAGTCAATAAGTTGAATACGTCGTGCCGATGTTGAGGTACATTCTGACTTTGCCGTTGCTGTGAGCATTGGAGTATAATTGCCAAATCCGTTGTAGGTGTGGCTTGGCGGTGTTTTTCCGTCATATTCGCTTCCATCGCCAAAATTCCAATGGTATGAGGTAATGTTTTCATCGTTTTCGGTTTGGTTAGTAAACGTTACCGTGAGTTGTGGATCGCACGAACGCGTCTTGCTTGCCATGAACGAAACTGCTGGATAGTCGTTGAACGTGGTCACCGTGATGGATTTTCGTTCGCGGTTGGAGCAACCGTTAGCATTGGTGATGGAAAGAAAAACATTGAAATCGCCAGCAAAACCGAATATGTGGGGTGGAATAGTGTCAATCAGATAACTTGAACCATCTGACATAATCCACGTGTAGGAAACAATCTCAGCGTCTGAATCAATAGATTCGATAGAAAATTGAAATGGCTTGTTTTCGCAAGTCGAAGGCTTGTCGCTTGCGATGACTACGTCGGGGTCGCGAAATACGGTGATATAATTTTCTTTGGAGACCGTTTCAACAAGTTTTTTACTCTTGTCGAACACTTTCATTGTCACAGTGTATGTTCCTGGATTGATATAGGTATTTTGAACGCTGTCGGGTTGTGTGGAATATTTCCCTTGTTCCACGGTCCATTCATACGTGTAGTCGTTGATAATCGACTCCTGTGTCAAGTTCTTGAAGATAACTTTCAAAGGAGAACAGCCACTTACTTCACTTGCTGAAAAATCGTAGTCTTGTGCAAAAATGTAATTAGGACACAAAGCGAAGAATACCAAGAATATAAAGCATATTCTACTAAAAATTTGTATAGAAAAACTACTTTTCAATTTCATCTTCAGTTTTTTACAAAGATAGTATTTTTCTCAAATGAATTAAGTACAAATAAAAAAAATGAGGTGTTGTATTCTTTTGAATACAACACCTCTATGAAAATTATAAAAATAGTATGTGTATTAGTTCTTTAAGATTTCAAATCGTTTTACCAATTTTCCATCTTTTTTTACCTCGACAAAGTAAACACCAGCAAGGTATTGGGAGAATTGAAGAGTTGATTCTGCTCCCAATATTGTGCCTGTTTCTTGCAAACGACCTTTCACATCGCTGATTGAATAACTCAATTTATCAATGGCAGCATCTTTTACCGAAAGGTGTAACACATCGGAGGTAGGGTTTGGATACGCTACAAGTTCAATGTTTACAAGGTTCTTTATGGCGTCGGGCGTTATATCTTTTATGGTATAAGCTTGTTGTACTCCTTCGGAGATTGTATATTGGTTATCTTCCGTAGATGTATATACCACTTGTCCGACAGAGAAACTTGCCGTACCTCCTTCACCTGTTGCCTCACCGCCAACCGTTACGAACGCACTTTGTGCACTCGTCTGAAAAAACAGCAACAACAATGCTATAATAGAAAAATAATGTTTCATAACGCGCTATATTTAGCACAAATGTATCAATTAAATTGAAAAACGAAAATTTTCAATCAATAATTATTTATCCTTTCTCCAAACCATTTTATTTACAACGCCTACATAGCTTTGAATTATCTTCACAACCTTGGTACTGACGTTTTCATCGACATAATCTTGTACAGGTTGCCCTAAATCACCATTTTTCAGCATTTCAACAGCAAGGTCAACCGACTGTAATAATCCTGTTTCGTCGATTCCGCTCAAAATGAAACATGCCTTATCCAACGCTTCCGGTCGTTCGGTGGAGGTTCTTATACACACGGCAGCAATGGGATGACCAACCGACAAGAAGAACGACGATTCTTCGGGTAGCGTACCTGAGTCAGAAACAACACAAAAAGCGTGCATTTGCAGACAGTTATAATCGTGAAAGCCCAACGGTTCGTGCATAATCACACGTTTGTCAAGCTTGAAACCACTCTGTTCCAGACGTTTGCGGGAACGAGGATGACAACTATATAAAATTGGCATATCATATTTCTCTGCCATTTTGTTGATGGCAGAAAACAATGACAAGAAATTCTTTTCCGTATCGATATTTTCTTCTCTATGAGCCGACAAAAGAATATAGCCACGCGGCTTTAATTGCAACGTTTGCAAAATATTTGAGGCCTCAATTTCTTTCAAATTTTGGTGAAGCACCTCCGCCATCGGAGAACCTGTCACGTATGTGCGTTCCTTAGGAATACCGCAATCAGCCAAGTACCGACGAGCGTGTTCGCTATATGCCAAATTCACATCACTGATAATATCAACTATTCGACGATTGGTTTCTTCGGGAAGACATTCGTCCTTGCAGCGATTTCCCGCTTCCATATGAAAAATAGGTATATGAAGTCGTTTTGCTCCAATCACACTCAAACATGAATTTGTGTCGCCAAGCACTAAAACAGCATCGGGCTTGGTTTGTGCAAACAATTTATATGCACAGTTTATGATATTTCCACAGGTGGCACCAAGGTCATCACCAACCGCATCCATATACACTTCGGGGGCAGCAAGCTTCAAATCCTTGAAAAAAATACCATTAAGGTTATAATCGTAGTTCTGACCTGTATGTGCAAGGATGACATCAAAATATTCACGACACTTGTTGATGACGGCAGCAAGGCGAATAATTTCAGGACGTGTACCGACCACAATCACAAGTTTCAATTTGCCATTTTCTTTCCAAGCAATGTCGGAATAATCGAATTTAGGTTGTTTCATTTCCATAACTTACTTTTTTACAGGTTCAAAATAGGTGTCAGGTCTCGTGGAATCAAAAATCTCGTTGCAGTACATAACTGTCACTAAATTTTCTGTTTCCGAAAGATTAATGATATTATGAGTGTATCCAGGCAACATGTGAATGCACTGAATATCATCGCCATTCACTTCAAATTCAATCACTTCGTCGCTTCCTATCTTGCGTTCTTGAATAAGACCATGCCCCGAAACGACAATAAAAAATTCCCACTTTGTATTGTGCCAATGCTGTCCTTTGGTTATTCCGGGTTTTGAGATATTGATACTCACCTGACCACAATTCAACGTATGCACAAGTTCCGTAAAGGAACCTCTGTCATCTTTATTCATCTTGAGCGGGAACGCAATTTTTTCCTTGGGAAGATACGATAAATAAGTGCTATATAATTTCTTCGCAAAACTATTTGCAGGTATTTCTGGTATCAACAACGTTTTGGGTTGCTCCGCAAATTGATGAAGCAAATCTACAATTTCTCCCAGCGTAATTTTATGTGTAATAGGGCAATAACAATATTTCCCTTCGCAAGGAATCACCTCCAATCCTTCAAATTCACAATGATGTTCGTTACCTTGCAAGGCATCTATCATTTCTGTCACAAGATCATCAATGTAAAGAAGTTCAAGCTCCACGCTCGCATCATTGACTTGAATAGGTAAATCGTTGGCTATATTGTTACAAAACGTGGCAACCGCGCTATTGTAATTTGGTCTGCACCATTTTCCAAACAAATTCGGAAAACGATATACAAGCACTTTTGCTCCAGTTTCTTTGCTATAATCCAAAAATAAATCTTCGCCAGCTTTCTTGCTACGACCATACTCCGAATTACCGAAGCGACCAGTAAGTGAAGCCTGTTGCGAACTAGACAGCATTACAGGGCACGTGTTTTTGTGCTTTTTCAACGTGTCAAGAAGCGTGCTTGCAAAACCGAAATTTCCTTTCATAAATTCATCTTGATTTTGCGGACGATTCACTCCTGCAAGGTTGAATACAAAATCTGCCTTCGCACACCAGGAATCAAGTTGTTCCTGTGTAGAATCCAAGTCATATTCATACACTTCGTCTATTGTAAGACCTTGATGCGTACGATCCTTGCCCTCTTTGATATTATTGAGAGCACAACACAAGTTTCTCCCTACAAATCCTTTTGCGCCTGTAATAAGAATATGCATACAAAAAATTATTTAGCAATATTCACAACACCTTTAAGTTCATTTTGTATATACTCAAGGGCGGCAATTTTTGCCTTTGTTTCTTCCAAATTCAATCGACGAGTATTATCAGAATTAAACTCTGTAAGCGTTACTCGTTTTTCATCTCCTTCGGTAAAATATTTGTCGTAGTTCAACGTACGGTTGTCGGCCGGAACTCGATAGAAATTTCCCATATCCTCGGCTTTCGCACATTCCTCGTTGGTCAAAAGCGTTTCGTACATTTTTTCACCATGACGAATACCGATCACCCTAATATCATTTTTATTTCCACCAAACAATTCACACACTGCTTCGGCTTGCGTCTGAATAGTACATGCAGGAGCTTTCTGCACAAGAATATCACCATTTTGACCGTGTTCAAAGGCAAAAAGCACCAAATCAACTGCTTCTTCAAGCGACATGATAAAACGAGTCATTTTAGGTTCCGTCAACGTGATAGGATTTCCATTTCGGATTTGGTCTATCCACAAAGGAATCACGGAACCGCGACTGCACATAACATTACCATAGCGAGTGCAACAAATTTTGGTATTTCCCGAATAACGACTTTTGGCAACCGCAATTTTTTCTTCTATAGCCTTCGTTATTCCCATTGCATTGATAGGATATGCAGCCTTATCGGTCGAAAGGCAGATGACACACTTCACGCCTGCATCAATAGCAGCATCCAACACGTTGTTTGTTCCAATCACATTCGTTTTAACTGCTTCCATAGGGAAAAACTCACACGATGGAACCTGTTTCAACGCTGCCGCATGGAAAATATAATCGACACCTTGCGTGGCGTATTTCAACGTTGACTTATTACGAACGTCACCAATGTAAAATTTGATTTTGCTTGCTACATCGGGATATTTCGCTTGATATTCGTGACGCATATCGTCTTGTTTCTTTTCGTCACGAGAAAATATTCTGATTTCACCTATATCAGTACGTAAAAAACGGTTGAGAACTGCGTTACCGAAACTCCCCGTTCCGCCAGTAATCATTAAAATTTTGTCCTTGAAAATTGACATAGTTTTTTCTTAAAATTAAACACAAGCAGTTACAAGTTTGCATTCTGCTACGAATACAAAAATATAAATTCTTGAGGAAATAAAACTAATTGAGATTTAAAACTTCTTTTCTAAAAGTATATACATTATAATATGTACTCTTGATTTTACATTTTCTTTAAAAAATATTGTATTTTTGATTGATTTATTACAAGATATATTGATTAGTAGTAAATAATCGTCAGTTAATTTATTATGGTCTTCTCGAACTTAGTAAAAGTAGCATGGAAAGCAGTGATTCTCAATAAATTGAGAACATTCCTCACAATGTTGGGCATCATCATCGGTGTAGGTTCGGTAATTACAATGCTTGCCATTGGAGAAGGTTCAAAGCAGAGCATCACGGCACAAATCTCACAGATGGGATCTAATATGATTACCATCCGTCCAGGCTCTGAACGTATCGGCGGCGTTAGAATTGACGACGGTTCGCAACGAAGCATGACGTTGAAAGACGTGGAAGCAATCCAAAAAGAAGCAGAATTTGTTGACCACGTTTCACCTATAGTACAAAGTGGAGGACAAACAATCCACGAAGCAAATAACTGGCCATCAACTATTTATGGAGTATATCCCGATTATCTTGAAATCAAGAAAATGGAACTCAGCAAAGGAAGCATGTTCACCGAACGACATATCGCACAATCGTCGAAAGTGGTTGTCATAGGCCAGACGGTGGTTACAAACCTTTTCGGCAACGAGAATCCCATCGGAAAAACCATCCGTTTCAAAAATACGCCGTTCCAAGTCATTGGCGTACTGGAATCCAAAGGCGAAAACACGTGGGGACAAGATCAGGACAATGTGATTATTGCTCCGTTTACAACTGTACAAAAGCGAATTATGGCAATCACCTATGTCAATTCGATAGTTGCTTCGGCAAAAAGTGAAAGCGTCGCTCAACAAGCCGTTGACGAAGTAACCGAAATCTTACGGAGAGTCCACAAAAGCGATGGCACAAACGATCCGTTCCGTATCATGTCGATGGAAGAACTTCTCTCCACCGCAAATTCTACAACCAGCATCCTCACGACGTTGTTGGTCGCTATCGCAGGAATATCGCTGCTTATTGGTGGTATAGGCATTATGAACATTATGTATGTGTCGGTGAAGGAACGTACACGCGAAATAGGTCTGCGTATGGCTGTGGGAGCACGAAGCAGAGATATTCTGCTCCAATTTCTTACCGAAGCAATATTTATCAGCGTCACTGGGGGTATCATAGGAGTGATTTTCGGCATTACCGCAGCAAAAGTGACGACCATATTCACGCAATGGCCGACAATCATTACGGGGTCGTCATTACTTATTTCATTCTTGGTATGTGCAGTGACGGGAATATTCTTTGGGTGGTATCCTGCAAAAAAAGCTGCAAATTTAGACCCGATTGTGGCACTTCGCTACGAATAACAAAAACGGAACATGAAGACAATCACAATTAACTCAATAGACGAGATAGCCCAAGCGGCGCGAGAATTCAAGAATGCCATCCAAGGGCACAAAGTAATAACGTTCCATGGTGAAATGGGCGCTGGCAAGACCACGTTCATCAAAGCATTATGTTCCGAATTTGGTGTTACCGACAACGTTGCAAGTCCAACGTTTGCCATCATCAACGAATATCTCACCCCATCGAATGAAACGATTTATCATTTCGACCTCTATCGGTTGGAGACAATCGCCGACCTACAAAATATAGGCGCCGAAGATTATTTTTATAGTGGAAACCTTTGTCTAATTGAATGGCCAGACATTGCAGAGCCTTTATTGCCAGGCGACACGCTCCACGTTACAATCGCCGTTTTACCTGATAAGACAAGGGAAATCAGTTTTTAGCGAACTCTATAATTGTACAACAATTTTTGTTCGCCTTCAACAATCACATTGAAACATTGTTCTTTTCCTCGAGCGTAGAAATTATTTTTGCCCGTTACCGGAAAACCTTTATACAACGAGCCGTCGCTATTTATGACATATAATTTCTCGTTTTTCTCGTCTAACGCGGCAATTTTCGTATCGCCATCATATTGGAAAATGAACGGTTTCGACAATACGTCATTCGCCGAATAGGTAAAGATTTTCTTCCCTGCGCTGAAAACACCTACCTTGTTTTCGTCAACAAACACATAGTCACCGTTGCCATCATTGGTAACATCTGCAAATAAGAAATAGTGATTTGCCGAAACACTTGTCAATGTTGTGGATTGAACTGTTCCGTCCAAGAATATCTCCTTTACTACGCCATCCACGTCGGTCGTGATAAAGCGAGATAATTGGGGTTGGGCTCCCGACTCAAAAGCAATCGTGGAGTTTGGCGCTTTTTCTATCAATTCGGAAATGTCAATTCTGGTTTCGCCTCTTCTGTTCACCACATACACGTGGTATTTGTCAGCAAAAACAATATAATCTTTCCCTGCATCAACAAAGTGACGTGGAGTTGTAACGATAGGACTTTCCACAGGAACGCTCCAGTCGTTGATTTTTGACCACAAACCACCTTCCAAAGCGAACATTTCCAATGTGTTGTCGTCATTTGGAATCAACATTCTGTATTTTTTGTTTTTATCATAGTCAAACACGGCTATGCCTACCGATGCATTTTTTTGCAATGTCAGAGGAAAATTACCCACATTTTCGCCATTTCTATCAAGCAAATACACCGTTTTTGCCGTGTTGAACAAGTACTGTTGCTTGTTGTTTGCCAACGCATCGACAAAATTGACAGTACCCATTATCGGACCATCTAACTGTTTGTTCCATAGGTTTTTACCCGTTGATTCCTCAACAAGGTGCAATACGTTATAGCCATCTTGAAACAACAACAGCGACTCGCCTCTATGAGAGACGAAACTCACAGGTTGAGAAATGAGCGACGTGTCTAATGCCATTTTCCAATCACATTCGGGTTTTCCCGATTTTTGTGTCGATAAGGAGATTACGACGTCATTGTACAGTTTATTTCCCTCGTCGGCAATAATCTGGTACGAGATTGCGTCCATTGTTTTGAGTTGAGGTGCAAACTGGTCAAAAAATCCGGCACGGTTCGCATCAAAAAATCCTTTGAACACCTCCAACGATTGAGGGATAGAATAATATGCATATAACGAATATGCCGATTTCACGTTGTCATCAAACCTTCCATAATTTGAGTCCGAAGCAAGCGTCATACCTCTGTCGTATTCATTGATAAATGCCACGCACGACTGTTCGGAATTGGCGAATATCACATACGAATCAACTATGGTTACATATTTTGCCCCGACGTGCGAAAACAAATTGCCCCAAATCGTCTGCGGCATTTTTGTTATAGGCAGTTGATACAGCGTAAATTCCTCTCCCGATGGTGCGACGTAAATTTTCGACGAAGCGACAAATCCCTGATTTTTCTTCTCGTAATTGCTTTGCAACTTCTCTAAATCGGAAACAACCGTTTTGATACTTTTAATTTTCAGGATAGCAAACGTGTTGTCATATAAATTGTCGGTAAACGACGGCATCATTGCAAATGCAAGTTCATCGTCAATCCACGAATACATCATTTCTGCGACATTCACCTTCGTATCAGCCGAAAAGGCGCTATTCAAGGCGCTCAACCCTTTTTCGTATGAATTGAAGTAACTGTTTTTTCTTAAATAATTTTTATAGTTCTCCTTGTATTTATCCTTGTTACTCAAGCCTATGGCAATAAAATGAGAGGTTGAGACAGGTAAAATTGAGCATACATTGCCACGAACTAATTTTTGACCTTCAAACAAGTTAAAGTATTCTCCGTCAAAATGAATGGAATCTGTCGTCACAAAACCATTCAAACGCACAATGTCGTTTTTCTTCGATAAGTCTAATTCCGTCCAACTACCAATTTGCGGAAAATCCTTCAAACGGGAAATATATTCCTCCGATGCCGACAGTTTAAATATCTCAGCCATTCGGTCGTAGTGGAAATAAATTTTTGCGGGAACTTTCGTGTCGTTCGGTTTTACTTTCGTAAAATCCGCATTGCTCATAATGTTCTTATTCTCCCAAAGTCCCTTCAACGCTGTTTCAACCAGCACTTTCGACTCACTCAGTAACAATGTGTTCTTGCTTATGGCATAGGCATAACTTGTGTGTGTTTGCTCATCAATAGAGGTAAAAATCTCTTCTTTCTTGTCAAACGAATAAATTGACTCGTTTTTCAGATTCAGCACGTTTTCAATAAACAACTGAATATCTTGATTGTTATCCTTTTTTACAGGTATAATATAAAGGTAATCCAACTTGTTCTTTCCAATTTGTTTCACAACCATCAACAATTCATTGTGGGCGAAATCTTCAAAAATGGTGTTCGCCTTGATTGTAGAGTCAATTCGCAACAAAAATTCATTACCTTTTTCAATAAACGGGAACTGAGCAAATCCGTTCCACACAACATTTTCCTGATTTGCAACAATTGGCATTACCTTGCTCATATCGGGAATATCGACAATCAAAGCCGCATCTTCCGGAATTGCATTATATGCCTGATTTTCAACAACTTGATTCTTCCTTAAAAAGATGACAACGAGGACAATTAAGCCCACAACGCACAAAAGAATAATCAAAAAGAGCAGTTTCCGTTTCATAGAATTTGTTTGCTACAAAGATAGAAAATCAAAGAAATCTATGAGATGTTATTATTGAAATTTTATAAAAACTATTGTAATACTGAATTTTTCAACGAAATTTGCCGCCGTTAAAATTAATCAGATGCAAGACATTAGAAACATTGCGATTATCGCACACGTTGACCACGGAAAGACTACGTTGGTTGACAGAATTCTTCACCAAGTAAAGACATTTCGCGAAAACGAAGAAACGGGAGATTTAATACTCGATAACAACGACCTTGAACGTGAACGTGGTATCACGATTCTTTCAAAAAACGTTTCTGTTCGTTATAAAGGGGTGAAAATCAACATTATTGATACTCCGGGACACTCCGATTTCGGTGGTGAGGTAGAACGTGTGTTGAATATGGCTGACGGCTGTCTGCTCCTTGTTGACGCATTCGAAGGCCCCATGCCACAAACTCGTTTCGTGCTTGAAAAAGCTATCGAAATGAATTTGAAACCTATCGTTGTCGTAAACAAGGTTGACAAGCCGAACTGCGACCCCGAAGGAGCCAACGAAGCAGTATTCGACTTGATGTGCAATCTCAACGCAACCGAAGACCAACTTGATTTCCGCACGGTATATGGTTCTTCAAAAATAGGTTGGATGGGCCCTGATTGGAGAAAACCGACATCGGATTTCACGTATTTGCTCGACACGATATTGGAAGTGATTCCCGCACCAAAACAAGTGGAAGGAACGACACAGATGAGAATCACCTCGCTTGACTATTCTTCTTATATAGGTAGAATCGCTGTCGGAAGAATTGCCCGCGGAACGTTGATTGGCGGACAAAACGTGTCGTTGGTGAAACGCGACGGAACTATCGTGAAATCAAAAATCAAGGAATTATATACGTTCGAAGGTTTGGGAAAGGAAAAAATCAAAACCGAGGTACAATGTGGCGAAATCTGCGCAATTGTCGGTTTAGAGGGTTTTGACATTGGCGACACGGTTGCCGATTTCGAAAATCCCGAAGCTCTTCCTGCAATCACGATTGACGAGCCAACTATGTCGATGGTGTTTACCAACAACGATTCGCCGTTCTTTGGAAAAGAAGGAAAATTTGTAACATCTCGCCACTTGCGTGAACGTTTGTACAAAGAATTGGAGAAAAATCTTGCACTTCGCATAGAAGAAACTGGTGCAGCCGACTCATTCAACGTTTTCGGTCGTGGAATCATGCACTTGTCGGTGTTGATTGAAACAATGCGTCGTGAAGGTTACGAGATGCAAATCGGTCAGCCACAGGTAATTATAAAAGAAATCGACGGACAGAAATGTGAGCCAATGGAACAAGTGACCGTTCACGTTCCCGAACGTCTTTCTGGAAAAGTAATTGAATTGATTACGCAGCGTAAGGGCGAGATGAAAAATATGATTTCGAAAAACGATCGTGTTCATCTTGAATTTACCATTCCTTCGCGAGGTTTGATTGGACTTACCAGCAGTATGCTTACCGCTACCGAAGGAGAGGCCGTCATTTCACACATTTTCACGGGCTTTGAACCATGGAAAGGCGAAATGCCGAACAAAAACAATGGTGCCTTGATTGCAATGGAAACGGGACAAACGTTTGCATACGCAATTGACAAGTTGCAAGATAGAGGAACATTCTTTATTGAACCAGGCGAAGAAGTGTATGCTGGTCAAGTGATTGGCGAACACGTTCGCGAAAACGACTTGGTTATCAACGTTTGCAAGAGCAAAAAACTTACGAATATGCGTGCTTCAGGCTCCGACGAAAAAGTTGCCATTGCTCCGGCAAAGAAAATGTCGCTCGAAGAATGTATGGAATATATCCGTAAAGACGAGTATTTGGAAGTAACACCGAAATCACTCCGCTTGCGAAAAATTATTCTTGACGAAAACGAACGCAAACGCGAAAAGAAGAGTGCAGAGAATAACTAAACTGCATTTCCTTTGTTGGATTCGTAAAAATATTCGTTTTTGTTATAATTGACGAAACAGCAGTATTCGACATTTCAAAGAATCAAACATATAGTGTTCTGGGTAAAACATTGTATGTGTATTTCCCTTATGCAAAATTATACACTGTTTTAGGTACTGAAATTCCGTTGGTTAATGGTTCTGTAGAACTAAAAGCATCCGTATATATACTTGTAAATGGAAATGAAACACAGAAAATAATAATCAATAAGAAAGATTAACTAAAAAGTAAGAGCAATGAATACAACGCATCAATTAGTCTTTGCGAGAAACTGAAATATTCCTATCTTTGTGACAAACAAAAAAATCAATACTATGCCACGAGCAAGAAACAAGGAAGATTTATTGAAATTCGCAGCGGAAAATTATGCGAAGTTGATGGAATTGATTTCAAACATGACTGAAGATCAAATGAATTCACCATTTGATTTTTCGGGCGATGCAAGTAAAAAAGAAGCACACTGGGGACGTGACAAAAACGTTCGCGACGTGCTAATCCACTTGTATGAATGGCATCAACTGATGATACAATTCGTTCAAAACAACACAAACAGCAAAATCATCCGTCCGTTTTTGCCGGCAGAATATTCGTGGAAAACCTACGGGGCAATGAACGTGATGTTTTGGAACCGCCATCAAAACACAAGTCTTGATGATGCTAAAAAAATGCTTGCCGAAAGCCACACAAAAGTCATCGCCCTTGCCGAAAACTACAGAAACGAGGAATTGTTCACCAAGAAACATTTCCCATGGACTGGCACAAGCGACTTGGGCTCCTACTTTGTAAGCACCACCGCAAGCCATTACGACTGGGCTATTAAAAAGATAAAATTGCATTGCAAAAAAGTGGGGTAGAGAAAAATAGTATAATCCATTCTTCGTATTTTTTTTTTTCTTACTTTAGCACACGAAAATAAAAACCGAAAGGTTGATAGATTTGTTTAACAATTTTAACGTATAAAAAATGATTAGTTACAAAGATCTTGGCTTGGTGAACACAAAAGAAATGTTTGCTAAAGCAATCAACGGAGGTTATGCAATTCCTGCATTCAACTTCAACAACAT
>JAEEGL011719851.1_pt1 | contig 90296 bp, 74 predicted proteins | sample 9134231 | NCBI WGS metagenome assembly JAEEGL01 (sample SAMN16246548, study PRJNA631951) | gut metagenome | biome: gut microbiome; feature: rumen; material: fiber-attached | host: Bos | place: Iran: Karaj | collected 2018-10 | reverse complement strand
GTCGGAACCGCCTTTCGCACCGCCCATCGGGAGGGTCGTCAAGGCATTCTTGAAGGTCTGCTCGAAGCCGAGGAATTTCAGCATGGACGGGGTCACCGCCCGGTGGAAACGGAGACCGCCCTTATAAGGACCGATGGCGCTGTTGAACTGAATCCGGTAGCCGAGGTTCGTCTGGACCTCTCCCCTGTCGTCCACCCAGGTCACGCGGAAAGTAAAGATACGGTCCGGTTCGACCATCCTTTCGACGATCTTCGCCTTCTCGAATTCCGGGTGTTGATTGTACACTTCCTCAATCGACTCGAGGACTTCCTGAACAGCCTGCAGATACTCCTTTTCCAGCGGATATTTCGCCTGGAGTTTCGCCATGAGCTCTTGTGTCTTCATGATGTTTGTTGTGTTATTATAATTTTTCAGTGTTCGGACCAAAATCCGTTTACAAATATAAGAAAGTGTTTTGGATTTGCCTACAGATTTCAAAAAAAACCTGCCCGGGAAGGACAGGTTCATGAAAACTTCTTTTACAGGAAGGTTTACTGCTGGGTGGCAGTTGCCTGCTGCTGGGCGGCCAGCTCGGCCTGCAGGGCTTCCAGGGTCCGGTCAGCTGGAATCTTGAGCGCCTTGCGGGCGTCGGCGGTCAGGTCAATGACAGCCGTCTCGTCGAAATACAGGGCGGAAGAACTGTCAAACAGGGCGGTCACTCCCTGGGCTTTGGCCAGGTCTTTCACCGTCGTCTGGGCCTTCTCATAAATCGGGGCCATCAATTCATTCTGCTTCTGCTGGATTTCCTGCTGGAAAGCCTGCTGGTTCTCTTCGATGCGGCGCTGAATATCCATCAGCTCACTTTCCTTGGACTTTTTGATGACATCGCTCCAGGACGCACTCTTCTGCTGATACTGCTGCATCTTGGTCTGGTACTCGGTGTACATGGTCTGAAGGGTCTCTTCCGCCTCCTGGCTGACCGCTTTGAGCGTAGCGCGCGCCTGGTCGGCTTCGGGCATCAACTGAACCAGTTCGGTGAAATTCACACGGGCGAGTTTCTGCGCGGAAGCAGAGAGGGTCACGAGCGAGATCGCGGCGACAACGAAAATCTTTTTCATAATTATCAGTTTTATCTTTTGTTTTTCAAATACTGTGCCTTTTACTAGAATTGCTGGCCGAGGACGAAGTGGAACTGGCTGCCGCCGTTGACCGAATCGTCGAATCCATAGCCCCAGTCCACACCGAGGAGGCCGATCATCGGGAGGAAGATTCTTACGCCCACGCCGGCGGAGCGCTTGATCTGGAAGGGCCGGAAGTCGCGGATGTCGGACCAGCAGTTGCCGCCTTCCAGGAAGGCCAGCACGAAGATGGTCGACTGCGGCTGGAGGATGACCGGATACCGGAGTTCCACCGTAAACTTGTCGAAGACGTTGCCCGCGTAACTGATGCCGCTCTGGCTGTAAGGCGTGACCTTCTGGGGCGTCAGGGAATAATCCTCATAACCACGCAGGGAGATAATCTCCGCTCCGTAGGTCATATAGCCCGACATACCGTCACCGCCCACCTGGAAGTTCTCGAAAGGAGAATAGCCCCAATTGCGGTTGTAGTAGCCCAGATAGCCGAACTGGGCCTTGGTCATGAGCACCAGGTCACCCACCAGTTTGGTGTAGATGCTGGCTCCGAATTTCCACTTGTGGTATTCAATCCACTTGTAGCGCTGGGCCGAGGTCCAGTTGTCGTAATTGACATCCTTCCAGCTGCCGACGCTGACCCGTTCGCCGTTGACATAATCATGCCGGCGGAAGAGGGAATACGGCGGAGTAAACTGCAGGGAGGCCGAGAACTCGGAGCCCTGGCGGGGATAAATCTGCTGGTCGGTGGAGTTACGCGTCAGCGAGAGGGTATAACTGAGGTTGTGCGAAACACCGTCGTTGAATGCGAAGTAACTGTTGGTCCAGTTCGTCAGGCGGTATGTCTGCCAACTGAGGTTGTTGTACAGGACAAAATAGTTGTCCGGCCACTTCAGGCGGTTACCCAGTCCGGCACTGAATCCGAACACCTCGAACATTTTCGACGAGGTCAGCAGACCGGTCAACCAGTAGGACGAATTGTAATAGGCATCCGTCATCCGGGAGTAATAGCCCGACAGGCTGAGCGAAGTCGGCTTCTTTCCGAAGAGCCAGGGTTCCATGAAACTGGCGCTGAGGTTCGTATAGTAGCGTCCGTTGGTCTGGAAGCGGAAGGACAGGGTCTGTGCGTCGCCCAGCGGAACCGGGCGCCAGGCATGCTTGTCGAAAATCCGGTGCGTGGAGAAATTGTTGAAACTCACGCCTGCCGTCGCCACGAAAGTATTGCCGCCCCAGCCGCCGGAAAGTTCCAGCTGGGAGGAGGGCTTCTCCGTTACATTATAAATAATGTCAACTGTGTTGTTGAGCTGGTTCCGGATAATGGAATAGCCGCCCTGTCCCATGATGGCCTCCGCATCGAACTGTCCCAGGGAGGCGATTTCCCGGATGGAACGCTCGAAGTCAGACTGGCTGAACAGGTAGCCCGGACGGGTCATCACCTGGCGGCGGACCACCTTCTCGTTCGTCAGGTCGTTGCCGTTGATGATGATGTTGTTCAGATGGGCCGGCTTGCCTTCGGAAATCCGCATCTCCACATCCACGGAGTCGTTCTGGATGTTGATTTCCACGGGCGTGACATTGAAGAACAGGTAACCGTTGTCGCGGTAGAGCTTCGACACGTCGTATTCGTTCTGCTTGCCGCCGCCATGCAGGCGCTTTTCCATCGTCACCATATCATAGACATCGCCCTTCTTGATCTGCAGGATGTTGTCCAGCACCTCGGAAGGATAGACCGCATTGCCGGTCCAGGTGACGTTGCGGAAATAATACTTCTTGCCCTGGTCGAAGACCATGTCGATTCCCAGGTGCTTGTCGTCCATGAAGTAAACGGAGTCCCGCACCAGGCGGGCATCCCGGTAGCCGGCCTCCTGGAAGGCCTCCAGCGCCGTCTTCCGGTCCGTCTGATACTCCTTCTCCTTGAATTTCTTGCTCTTGAAGAAATTATACCACTTCGCCGAATGGGTCTCCTTCATGGCCTTGGATATCTTGTACTCGGAGACATCCTCGCCGCGGCCGATGAAGTTGATATCCTTGATGCGGACTTTCTTGCCCTTCTTCACGTCAAAATTGACCCGGATGGCACTGCGGATCACACTGTCCTTCTCCACTTGGACATCCACATCCACCAGCTGGAAACCTTTCTCTTTGTAGTAGCGCTTGATGATGTCGACCGAAGTGTTGCGGACATACTCGGAGAACTCGCGGCCCGGACGGAGGTTCAGCCGCTCCTGAAGGTCTTTCTTCTCGCCGCTCTTGACCCCGGTATACGTCCATCTGGACACGCGCGGACGCTCGAGAATCACCACTTTCAGCCAGGCGGTGTCCCGCGCGGGGCTCAGGCGGTCAATCACGACGGAAATATCCTCGAAATAGCGCTGGGCCCAGAGCCGCTTGATGATGCCGGTCACATCTTCACCCGGAAGGGTCATCTGCATACCGGGACGGACACCGGTCAACTGGACGATCTGGTTTTCGCTGAAATAGTGGTTCCCTTCCACACCGATGCCGCCGATGATGTATTTCTGCGGACGGCCGTAATCTATCTCAATCTCATCGCGAGCGGTCTGCGCCCGGAGGGAGACCCCTGCCAGGAGCAGAACGGACACGAAAAGAATGCGTCGTATGTCCATCAATTTATGCATTATCCTGCAAAGATAACTCTTTTATTTCACTTTTCCGAACCGCCGGTCCCGCTTTGCGTACTCCCGAAGGGCGGAACGGAACTCCTCCTTCCGGAAATCCGGCCACAAAACGTCTGTAAAAAGGAACTCGGTATAGGCGCACTGCCAGAGCAGATAATTGGAAATCCGCTGTTCCCCGGACGTCCGGATCAGCAGGTCCGGATCCGGAATTCCGGCGGTGACCAGATAAGAGGAAAAATCTTCCTGCGTCAGAGAGTCCAGCCCTTCCGGATGGGCGGCCGCCGCCTTTTGGGCCGCCTGGAGAATGTCCCACTTGCCGCTGTAACTGAGAAAGACGACCAGGGTCATGCGCCCACCTCCGGCTGTCTCGCGCTCCATGCCTTCAATGGCCGAGCGCGCTTTTTCGCTCAGGCGGGAGCGGTTTCCCAGCACGATACAGCGGATGCCGTTCTTGACAAAGGAGCCGACTTCCCGACGGATGGAGAGCATCATCAGGTCCATCAGGGCGGACACTTCCTCCGCCGGACGGTTCCAGTTCTCCTCGGAGAAGGCATACAGGGAAAGAAACTCCACCCCCTCCTCCGCCGCAGCCTCTACGCAGGCGCGGACACTTTCCACTCCTTCGATATGTCCCTGGACACGCTCCTTGCCCCGGGCTTTCGCCCAGCGGCCGTTGCCGTCCATGATAATCGAGACGTGTCTCGGAATGCGCTCTTCCATGTTTAATTGTTGTTTCGGATATCCTCACCCCAGAACAGCCGTGAAGTCAGGGCCTTCACGAAACCGGACTCGGCGAGCCGGATGCGCTTGAGCGAAAACTGTGCCATCTCGATATGGATGGTCCAGTCCGGTTCAATCTCCACACTGCGATTGTCCGTGGACATGATGGCGACACCGTCCCGGCACTCGATCGAAATGTCCACCTTCGCCGTTTCCGGAAGGACCAGCGGACGGACATTGAGGTTGTGCGGGGCGATCGGCGCGAGAATCAGCACCTTGGTATCCGGCATACAGATCGGTCCGCCGACGCTCAGCGAATAGGCCGTCGAGCCGGAGGACGTCGCCACGATCAGGCCGTCGGCCCAGTAGGTCGGCAGCGCTTCCCCGTTGATGGACACATGGATTCCCAGGACGGAGGCGCCGCTGCGGTGGATGGACACTTCATTGACCGAGTAAGGCAGCATGCCGATGTTCTTGCGGGCGCCGGGGCCTTTCAGGGTCGCGTTCAGGACCGTCCGGTATTCGATGGAGAAAGAACCTTCCATCAAGGCCTGCAGTACCGCTTCAGGGCGGTTTTCACAGAGGAAGCCGATGCGGCCGAAATTCACGCCCAGGATCGGCAGGCCGATATCCGAGACGACATGGGCCGCGCTGAGGAATGTCCCGTCTCCGCCCATGGAAAGGACCAGGTCGGTATCCGGAAGGACATCCGCCTTGGTCTGGATGGGATATATTTCGTAACCTGCCGTGCGGAGTTCGTCCAGCAGACAGATCATCCGGTCTCTGTTTTCCTGTTCTCCTTCGAGAATGAAGTAACCTATTTTCATCGTGTCAATTCAATTCAAGCCCCAAAATTAATACTTTATTTATAAAAATCACTAATTTTGCGCCGACAAAGCGACACAATCATGACCAGACTGAGTGTAAATATCAATAAAATAGCCACCCTCCGCAATGCCCGCGGAGGCAATCTGCCAGATGTGACAAAAGCGGCCCTCGACATCGAATCTTTCGGCGCCGAAGGGATTACGGTCCATCCCCGTCCGGATGAGCGGCACATCCGCTACAGCGATGTCCGGGAAATCCGGCCGCTCCTCAGGACGGAATTCAACATCGAAGGGAACCCCATTCCTTCTTTTGTCGATCTGGTCCTGGAAGTTCACCCGGACCAGGTCACCCTCGTTCCGGACGCCCATGACGCCATTACCTCCAACGCCGGATGGGATACGCTGAAAAACAGGGATTTCCTGAGCGGAATCTGCGAACGGTTCCGCCGCGAGGGCATCCGCACCTCCATCTTTATCGACCCGGTTCCGGAAATGGCCTTCGGCGCCGCCGAGTGCGGAGCCGACCGCGTGGAACTTTACACCGCCGACTATGCCCTGGAATACCCCGCCGGAGCAGAAAAAGCCATCTCCCGCTATCTGGAGACGGCGAAGGCTGCACGGCAGGCCGGTCTCGGACTGAATGCCGGGCACGACTTGTCCCTGGAAAACCTCGCCTATTTCGTCCGGACCATCCCCTGGACGGACGAAGTTTCCATCGGCCACGCCCTCATTTCAGACGCGCTCTACCTGGGGCTGGAGAAAACGATTGCGGCCTATCTTTCGGAAATCCGCAAAAAATGACTATTTTTGCAATCTGCAACGATAATAAACAAAAAACCATACAATGAAAAAAAGCATCATTCTTCTCAGCGCACTGGCCCTCACCCTGACGGCCTGCAACCAGAACACCGGCAACAAGCCGGCCGAAACCGCATCCGCCGACTCGAGCGCCGTCGCCGGCAGCATCGTATTCTTCAACATGGACAAGATTTCCCAGGAATACGACATGGCCAATGACCTGCGGAGTGTCGTCGAGACCAAGGTGGGCGGCATCCAGTCCGAAATCGACCGCCGGGGAAAGAAACTGGAGAAGGACATCAACGACTTCCAGAACAAGATCGAGAAAGGTCTGCTGACCCGTTCCGTCGCCGAAGTCCAGCAGCAGAAACTTCAGCAGCAGCAGGCCGACTATCAGCAGTACGTCATGAAGAAGAACCAGGAAATGGCCGAAGAGCAGCAGGTGATGATGAACCAGATCGCCAACGCCATTTCCGAGTATGTCCAGAAGTACAACGAGCAGAAGCAGTATGCCATGATCATCGCGACCGGCGGTGAGATTCTCTCCACGCCCGTCGTTACCGGTGATCCGAAACTCGACATCACGGAAGAACTCGTCGCCGGACTGAATGAGGAATACCTCAAAACAAAAGAGAACAAGTAGTGAGAATCGCCATCCTGTCCTGCTTCTACCCTTTCAGGGGTGGTATCGCCCAATTCAATGCATCGCTCAAGGATGCATTGGGCAAGGACCATGATGTCAAAGCGTTCAATTTCACCCGGCAGTATCCCTCCCTCCTGTTTCCCGGCAAGACCCAGTATGTCACCGTCAACGATGATGCCATCCCTGTCGAGAGCGAAGCGGTCCTGGACACGATGCTGCCCCACACCTGGTTCAAGACGGCCCGGAAAATCCGGGAATGGGGAGCGGATCTGGTCGTCCTTCGTTACTGGATGTCCTGGTTCGCCCCGTCCCTGGGCTGGGTGGAACGTCATGTGGGCTGCAAGGTGGTCGCCATCCTGGACAATGTCATTCCTCATGAGCGCCATTTCTTCGACCCGCCGCTGACCCGCTATTTCCTGAAAGGGGCCGACGGTTTCATCACCCTGTGCGACGCGGTGGCGGACGAGTTGAAGTCCTTCCTGCCGGAGGCCCGGTACGAAGTCCACCCCCATCCCCTGTATTCCCATTTCGGCGCAGCCCTGACCCGGGAAGAAGCTGCGGAAGGGCTGGGAATCGACCCCGGGATGAAGACCCTGCTTTTCTTCGGACTGATCCGGGAATACAAAGGCCTGGACATCCTCCTGGAAGCCTTCCGGGATCTGCCGGAGGACTATCAGCTGGTCATTGCCGGCGAGCCCTACGGCGGATTCGACAAATACCGCCGCATCATCGACCGGATGCGGGGCAAGGAACGGGTCCATCTCTACCTGAACTACATCCGGGACGTCGAGGTCAAGCAGTACTTTTCCGCGGCCGATGTCGTCGTCCTTCCCTACCGGAGTGCCACCCAAAGCGGCATCAGTTCGATTTCCTACCATTTCGAGGTACCGATGATCACCACCGATGTCGGCGGTCTCCGGGAGATGATCGGAGACAGCGGCACGGGAATTGTCACTTCCGATGTCAGCGCGGAGGGAATCCGGAAAGAAATCCTCCGGTATTTTGCGGACCCGTCCCTCAGGGAGGGCTGCGTCCGTGCCATCCGGAGCGAAAAGGACCGGCTCAGCTGGGACCGCTTTGCCGAGTGTTTGACCGCCTTCGCCAAGACTTTATAGACACATGAGTATGAAACGCTTCCTCGCCATAGCGGCAGTGGTCTGCCTCGCTTTCAGCCAGGGTGGTTTTGCCCAGGAATATGTGCCCACGCCGGTAACCGTCTCCAAGGAGAAAGTCCGTCTGAACGGCAAAGTCTACCTGTCGCACGTCGTCCTGGAACGCCAGACCATCTATGGCATCACCCGGGCCTATGGCATCACGGAAGACATGCTCTATGAGGCCAACCCTTCGCTGAGGGAAACCGGACTCCAGAAAAACGCCATCATCCTCATTCCTTTCAAGGAGAGCAGTGCCAGCGAGACACCCCGGCCCCAGACCCCGCCCCAGAGCAGCGGAGAGTACCGGGAGCACAAGGTCCGCTGGTTCGAGGATATTGACGACATCGCCAAACTCTATGGCGTCACCGTCCGCGAAATCATGGACTTCAACGGGCTGAAATCCCGGAAACTGAGCACCCGCCAGATCCTGCGCATCCCGATGCCGGACGGCAACGTGTCGCTGGTGACTCCGCCCCCCGCAGAAGCGGAAAACGAGCAGAAGGAGCAGGAAGCGGCCCCTCCCGTCCTTCCCGAGTTTCCCGAGCCGGACGAAAGCCCTGTCCTTGCGGAGATTCCCGGCGGGCATCCGGTCGAGGCCGCGCTGATTCTGCCCTTGAACTCCTCCGGAAAAGTCAGCGGCCTCAACATGGACTTTTATTGCGGTGCGCTGATGGCCATCCGGGATCTGGAAGCCGAAGGCGTCCGGGCCAAGATCCATGTCTATGATCTCTACGCCGGTATTCCGGCTGCTTCAGACCTCGCCCGCTGCGACTTTGTCCTCGGACCGGTTGCATCGCGAGACCTGGAGGCGGTCCTCCAGCGCGTGGACGGTCAGGTGCCGGTGATTTCTCCGCTGGATCCCAAAGCCGCTTCACTCGGTGGGAATTATCCTTCCTTCATCCAGGCCCCGTCCCCGGCGGAGAACCAGTATGCCTCGCTCGTCGGGTGGATGGACAGTGAAATGAAGACCGGAGACCGGATCCTGCTCGTCACGGAGAAGAACGCCAAGAGCACCGCCGCCGCGGTCCAGCTCCGCCAGGCCCTTTCAGAAAGCGGAACCAGCTATGAAATCCTGAGTTACGCCATCGTCGAAGGGCGCGGCGTTCCGTCCATCCTGACGGAAAAGATGGACAAGGGGGTTGTGAACCGCGTTGTCGTCGCCTCGGAAAGCGAAGCCTTCATCGGAGATGTGGTGCGCAACCTCGGCATCATGATCGGAAAAGGATACCAGGTCGTGATGTATGCCCCGTCCAAGGTCCGGACCTTCGAGACCATCGAAGGCAGCGCCTACCACCAGGCCAGCCTCCATCTGTGCTCATCCTATTTTGTCGACTATCGGGATCCGGCCGTCGAAGCATTTGTCCTTGCCTACCGGGCCCTGTACAATACGGAACCGACCCAATTCGCCTTCCAGGGCTATGACACGGCCCGTTTCTTCTTCAGCCGGGCCGCCCGCTATGGCCGGGACTGGAGGCGTTCCTTGGGCACAGACCGGGTCAGCGGTCTGCATACGGACTTTCTCTTCGCCCCGAAGGGGGAAAAGGGTTACGTCAACACAGCCGTCCGGCGGATCCTCTACAAGAAAGATTATTCTACGGTCATCGCCCGCTAGAGAGCAGCGCGCGGGCATTGGCCAGGGCTTCCGGCGTTACGACTTCGCCGGAGAGCATCCGTGCGAGTTCCCGGATGCGGCCCTCAGTGTCGAGCGGGGCGACAGAAGTCACATCGTCACGCTTTGTCACCAGATAATGGGCATTCCCCTTGGCGGCCACCTGGGGAAGGTGAGTGATGGCGAAGACCTGCATATCCGCGCCCATGTCGCAGATCATCCGGCCCATCTTGTCGGCCGTCGAACCGGAGACGCCCGTATCGATTTCATCGAAAATCAAGGTCGGCATGGCGGTATAGCGGGCCATCATCGCCTTGAGACAGAGCATGATACGGGACAGTTCGCCGCCGGAAGCACATTTGGCGACATCCTGAGGATGAGCGCCGGTCGACGAGAAAAGGAAACGGACCGCATCCCGCCCGGAGGGACCTTCCGCCGCCGGGGCGAGTTCCACGGAAAAAACGGCATGGTCCAGTTCCAGGAAACGGAGTTGGGAAAGGATGGCCTCCGAAAATGGCTGGCAGGCTTTCTCACGGACAGCATGCAGTCGATCTGCCGTCGCCTCATATTCTTTCCGGGCCAGAGAGAGCTGCCGCTCCACCTCCGCGAGCCGCTCCTCGAGGGCGGAAGCATCAAAGAGGGCTTCCGACAAGGCGTCCCGCTGGGCCATCAATTCCGCCACGGTCCGAGCGCCGAAACGCTTCATCAGGTCATACAGCTGGGACAGGCGCTCTTCGACGGCCTGTAGCCGGTCCTCCGATACGTCGATCCGGGAAGAGACGGTGGAAATCTCCTCCTCGATATCTTCCAATTCCAGGCGGGCCGATTCCAAGCGCCCGGAAAGCCCCTCCAGGGAAGGAATAAACGCTGCCGCCTTATCCAGCTGGCGGACGGCTTCTTTCAGGCGTTGCACCAGGGAACTGTCTTCGATTTCAAAAGCCCCGGCTGCACTGTAAAGCTGTTCCTTCAACTGCTCGGCATGGGCAAGTTGCAACTGCTCTTGTTCGAGCGCCTCCAGCTCCCCTTCTTTCAACCCGGCCTCCTCCAGGCGGCGGAAACGGGCCTCATGGTAGTCCCGCTCCTCATCCAAGTGCGAGATTTTCCCACTCAGCTGCTCCCTTTCCTCTTCCAGCGAACGCAGGCGGCCCCAGGCGGAAGCGGCCGCTTTCAAGGCATCGGCATTTCCGGCATAATGGTCCAGGACCCTGAGGCGGAAAAGAGCGTCGGACAGCAGCAGGGTCTGGTGCTGGGAATGGACATCCACCAACCGGGTGGAGAGTTCCTGCAGGATGCCGAGGGTAACCGGGCAGTCATTCACAAAGCTCCGGGAGCGGCCCGAACGGCCGACAACCCGGCGAATGGTCAAAGATGTCCCTTCCTCCAGTTCATTCTCCCGGAGAATGCGCTGGATCACCTCATCTTCCCCCCCGTCGAAAACGCCTTCCACGACGCAGTTCTCCCCGTGGGGACCGACCATGCTTCCGTCCGCCTTGGCCCCCAAGAGGAGGCCGAGAGCGCCCAGAAGGATGGACTTTCCTGCACCGGTCGCGCCGCTTATAATGATGAGACCCTCCGGAAAACTGGTTTCCAGAGAGTCAATCAACACATAGTTTTCGACTTGGAGGGAGCGGAGCATTACTGAGCCTTGCGGTACACCAGTTCTCCGGCCTCGAATTCAGCGATCGCCACCAGGTCCGGTTTCGGCTGGCGCTCGTAGTATTTGGAGATTTCGATCTGCTCCTTGTTCTCGAAGACCTCGTCCATGGTGTCACGGTCGTTGCGGAAGTCTTCCAGTTTCTTCATCAGTTCCTTCTTCTCGGCGATGGCAATCTGGTTAGCCCGCTTGGAGAGGATGACGACGGTTTCATAGATGTTGCCGGTCGGGGCGGCCAGCGTCTTGATGTCCCGGGTGATGGTGTTGGTCGGGACCTTCTTCTTGGATTCCATTTTTATCGTTAAATTTTTTACACTTCTTACTTATCTACGGCACGAAACAGCGCGGGGTTTCAATTATTTTTGAATACGCGCTTGTAGATCATGTCCAACTCCCGCCGGTAGGACGACTCGGGATACTCTCCGATGAAATTCAGATAGTCGTCGGCGAAGACCAGGTAGCGCTCTTTCTGCTTGGCACTGACACTCAGGCGGGCATAATGATAAGAGGCAAGGGCCGTATAATAAAGGACTTCTTCCCGGTACACATTCTCAGCATTGTCCTTCAGGACGTTGCGCAGAGCGACCCGGGCCGCCAGATAATCCTCCATCTTGTAGTAGAGTTTCGCACTTTCATACGCCTTGCGGTCCAGCCGCTCCAGCAGGTCCTTCTTCATCGCCTGGAGGGCTTCCCCGTTCGGACTGCCCTCCGGATATTCGCGTTCATACTCCGCAATGGCCGCCAGACAGGTGCGCGTCGGCGCCTGATCCAGCTCGTAGCGGTATGTCGCCCGGTACATGCAGTCCAGCCGGAGGAATCGGGCATCTTCCGAGAAAGGACTCTGCGGGAAATTCTCCAGAAAACGGGTGAAATTGGACTCCGCCGTATAATAATCCTTGTAGCGGTAGTTGGACAGGCCCCAGTAGTACTGGACCGTGTCATCCCGGGCCGTTCCGCTGGTCAGGACCGACATGGACTCGAACAGTTGGGCGGCCTTCTGGTACTTCTTGTTCTGGAAAAACTCCATGGCCGCCGCATACTTCGCGTCCACATCGTTGGATGAAAGCAGGGTTTCATACTTCGACGCACACGCGGCGACCAGCGCTAGGGCACAGACAATCAGGGTATATTTTTTCATTTTCTGTCAATTTCTCTCCAAAAGGTACTGTTCGGCATCCCGCGCCGCCCGGCAACCGGACGCCGCCGCCGTCACGGCCTGGCGGTAATGCGGATCCTGGACATCACCGGCCGCGAACACGCCTTCCACGCTCGTGCGGGACGTCTTGCCCTCCGTGACGATGTAACCGGCGGCATCCGTGTCCAGCCAGGGGGCGAACAGTCCCGAAGCAGGGCTGTGGCCGATGGCCAGGAAAAAGCCGTCGATCTCGATATCAAAGACAGTGCCATCCTTTCTCAAAAGACGCGCCCCCGTCACAGAAAAACCGTCTCCCAGCACCTCCTGGGTATTGCAGTTCCACAGAATCTCGATATTCTCCCGCCCCATTACCTTCGCCGCCATCGCCTTGGAAGCCCGCAGTACATCCCGGCGGACAATCATGTAGACCTTTTTGGCCAGGGAGGAAAGATACAGCGCCTCCTCGCAGGCCGTATCCCCGCCGCCGACCACCGCCACCGTCCGGCCGCGGTAGAAAAAGCCGTCACAGGTGGCACAGGCAGAAACGCCGCCGCCCCGGTATTTCGTCTCGGAAGGAAGCCCCAGGTAACGGGCCTCGGCGCCGGTGGCGATAATCACGGTGTCGGCCTCGATGACATGGTCCGCATCAATGGTCACTTCCAGCGGACGTTTCCCGAAATCCACGGCCGTCGCCGTCCCCTGGCGGATGTCCGCCCCGAAAGAGGCCGCCTGGTTGCGCATGTTGTCCATCAGGGTATTGGCGTCCACGCCGCCGGGAAAACCGGGGAAATTCTCGACGATGGTCGTCGTCGTCAGCTGGCCGCCGGGCTGGATGCCCTCGTAGAGGATGGGCGAGAGGTTGGCGCGGGAGGCGTAAATCGCCGCCGTGAATCCTGCAGGGCCTCCACCGAGGATGAGGCATTTCGTTCTTTCTGCCATGGTCATAAATATTATAGTCTGCAAATATACGATTTTTCCGGAGAAATCGTACCTTTGCATCAGATATGGCAACGATTCTCATACCCGCCCCGACCCTGCAGGAATTCAAGACCATGCTGCGGCGGCGCAACCTCAAGGCGACTCGCCAGCGGCTGGCCGTCCATGAAGTGATGATGGGCCTGTACCATGCCTCTGCGGACATGGTCGCGGAAGAGCTCTCCCTCCGCGGGAGCCACGTGAGCGTTGCCTCTGTCTACAACATTCTCTCCCAGCTGGCGGACGAGCACATTTACACGCGCAGGCTTTCCGCCACCAACAAAATGTTCTTCGATGTCGTCAACGCCCGGCATATCCACCTCTACGACCGGGAAAACCACCTCTTCCGGGACGTCGTCGACGAGGAACTCCAGGAAATGGTCGCCGCCCACCTCAAACGGCGCCGCTTCAAGGGCTACACCATTGAAGACATTGACATCCAGTTTATTGCGCGTCCGACCAATCGAAAACCAAAGAACGCATGAAACGCTATCTTCTTTTGATTATCCTCTCCGTCCTCGCACTGGTTTCCTGCAAGAAACAGGAAGACCAGTATTCCCTGAAAGATGTTGCCATGGGCATCGTGGACAATTCCGTCTTCACCACGGATGCCGGGGTCAAAATGACCATCGTCTCGGCCGCCGACGGGATTGACGTCACGTCAAAGCGCCGGGCGTTCGTCTCCTTCACCCTGACAGTCCGGGAATCCCACAACTATGCCTACGAAATCACCGTAGACAACCTGATGGAACCCGCCATCGTGGAGCCCGTCCGCGTGGAGAACGCCACCGAATCGCCCCAGGGAGATCCTGCGGAAATCGTCCAATGCTGGTTCGGCGGCGGCTACCTCAACATCGGAGTCGGCTACTATATCGACAGTGACAAAACCACCCCGCAGACCTTCACGGCCTCCTACAGCATCGCAGAAAACCTTACCACCCTCTCCCTTCGCCGGGACGGACAGGGCGAAGACTACTTCTCTGTCACCCAGCCCAAGGCCATCGGCACCTATGTCTGCATCCCGCTGCAGACCGTCTGGACCGACTATTTCTCCGTCAAAGACCCGGATAACGCCATCCAGCCGGAACACCGCAGCATGCCGGTCAACTTGGACTGGATGTGGCACGCCAAGGACGGGAACGACCTGTTGGAGGCGGTTATCCACTACAACAGCCAGGGTACGTACTACAAAGCGGACTGATGAAAATCGTTTCGAAATTTTGGAAGTAAAGATTTTTTCCGTATCTTTGCAGTCCCATACATGGTGGATGTAGTTCAGCTGGTAGAGCATCGGATTGTGGTTCCGAGTGTCGTGGGTTCGAGCCCCATCATCCACCCCTTCAACAGCTCCCGTGTGGGGGCTGTTATTTTTTCAGCTACCTGAGCGCCTTTTATCCAGACTTGACAAAATGCCGGAAAAAGACTACATTTGTCATCCGCAACAAAAACGTACTATGGCAAAACGCGAAATCAAGTTCTCCCTCGTCTACAGGGATATGTGGCAGAGTTCCGGGAAATATGTCCCCCGGGTGGACCAGCTGGTGGAAGTGGCTCCCGCCATCATTTCGATGGGCTGTTTCGACCGGGTCGAGACCAACGGCGGCGCCTTCGAGCAGGTGAACCTCCTCTTCGGGGAGAATCCGAACAAGGCGGTACGAGCCTGGACGGCGCCCTTTCACAAGGCCGGCATCCAGACCCACATGCTGGAGCGGGGACTGAACGCCCTCAGGATGAATCCGGTCCCGCTGGATGTGCGGGAACTGATGTTCCGGGTGAAGAAAAAGCAGGGGACGGACATCGCCCGCTCCTTCTGCGGACTCAATGACCACCGCAACCTGAAAGGCTCCGTCGAAGGCGCCAAGAAAGGCGGGATGATCTCGCAGGTGGCCCTGTCCATCACCCATTCCCCGGTCCATACCGTCGCCTACTACATGGACATCGTAGACAAGGTCGTCGCCTACGGGGCGGATGAAATCTGCCTGAAGGACATGGCCGGGATCGGCCGGCCAACCTTCCTGGGGGAACTGGTCTCGGATATCAAGAAAAAGTATCCCCATATCAAGGTCCAGTACCATGGCCACACGGGTCCCGGTTTTTCGCCGGCCTCGATGCTGGAGGTCGCCCGCGCCGGCGCCGACTACCTGGATGTCGCGGTCGAACCCCTCTCCTGGGGGAAGGTCCATCCGGATGTCATCACCATCCGGGAAATGCTCCGCGCGGACGGATTCCTGGTCAAGGACCTGAATATGGACGCCTACATGGAAGTGAGGCGGCTGACGCAGAAATTCATCGACGATTTCCTCGGCTACTGGATCAATCCGACGAACCGGGAGATGACCTCGCTGCTGGTGGGCTGCGGCCTGCCGGGCGGGATGATGGGCTCGATGATGGCCGACCTCAAGGGCTTCCAGAGCGCCATCAACGCGGCCCAGCGGTCGCACGGCCGTCCGGAGATGTCGCTGGATACGCTGATGGTCAAGCTCTTCGAGGAAGTGGAATATGTCTGGCCGCGGCTGGGCTATCCGCCCCTTGTGACCCCGTTCAGCCAGTATGTGAAGAACACGGCGCTGATGAACCTTTTCAACATGCTCTCGGACAAGCCGCGCTGGAGCACGATCGACAAGGATACCTGGGGCATGATTCTTGGCCATATGGGCCGGCTGCCCGGGCCACTCGCGCCGGAAATCGTCGCCCTGGCCAAGGAAAAAGGCCTGGAATTCACCACCGGCAACCCGCAGGACAACTATCCCGACGAACTCCCGAAGTTCCGCGCCATGATGGACCAGGAAGGTTGGGACTACGGCGAGGACGAAGAAGAACTCTTCGAACTGGCCATGCACGAGCGTCAGTACCGCGACTACCGGAGCGGCGTGGCGAAGGAGCGTTTCAATACGGAACTCGCCTCGCTCAAGGCCAAAGCCGGCGCTCCCATCGTGGTCAGTCGCCCAGTGGTGGAGATGCCTTCTTTCGACATCGACCATTACCTTCAGCAGTACCCGTCGGCGACGCCCGTCCAGGTCCCCGTCAAGGGACAGCTCCTCTGGCAGGTCGACGTGGACGACGCTTCAGCCGCTCCGACGGTCGGGATCGCCGTCAAGGCTGGAGATGTCGTAGCCCGGGTCCAGACCTGGTATGGCATGGAAGAGGTCCATGCTGCGGTGGACGGACGCTATGTCGCCGTCCTCGGGAAGCAGGGGGCCGGGGTAGTCAAAGGGGAAATCATCGCCCTGATCCAGTAAAAACAGGGTGTAAAAAAGACACGCTCCGTCGCAAATTTCTGCGCCGCAATCCCTTGAAACATTAATTTACACCGTGAAACCGTGCAACCTGCATCCGGGGCGCACGGTTTTCCGTATCCATCCTTTATCTTCGCTGAAAAATAGTGCATGCTTATGAAGATGAAGGATTTGTGCGCGCAGGAGAGACCGCGCGAAAAAATGCTGCTCTGCGGAGCGAAGTCTCTCTCGACAGCGGAACTGCTGGCCATCCTGATCGGCAGCGGAATCGGTGGGAAAAATGCCGTGGATGTGGCCCAGGAACTGCTGATCCAGGCAGAAGGCCAACTAGGAAAGATTGCGGGCATGTCCCCCACGCGTATCGCCCAGCAGAAGGGGATTGGCAAGGTCCGCGCCCTTTCCATCACGGCCGCCCTCGAACTGGGACGGCGCTTTTTCGAAGAGACGGCCGGCGTGGACACCCACCCGCTGACCAGCCCGGATCGGGTGTTCCGCCTGATGCTGCCCCGTTTCAAGAAGCTGGACCATGAAGAATGCTGGCTGCTGATGCTCAACAAGAGCGGTCGGCTGATCGGACGAGAGATGGTCTCATCCGGCGGTGATGACCAGACGATCATGGATGTCCGGCAGATTCTGCGTAAACTCATCGAGAAACAGGCCTCCAGCGTGATCCTGACCCATAACCACCCTGTGGGATCGGCTTCTCCCAGCGAGGGCGACATCCGCGCGACGGATCGCCTCCGCAAGGCGCTCCAGCCCCTCGGTATCCCTCTCCTGGACCACGTCATCGTCGCCGACAACGCCTATTTCTCCTTCGCGGAAGACCGGACCGTCGAACAAAAGAAACAGCCATCGCCGGGGATCTAATAAACGAATCAGTAAACTAAATATAGTTTTTGAATAAGTTTTTGTATCTTTGTCTTTCAGGACCAAAAGCAGTGAAACCATGAAAGTGATCAACCTCGGCGGGAGTCCTTCCGTCCTCAACAGTTATATTGCCGAAATGCGGGACCGCCGCATTCAGAAAGACAGTCTCCGTTTCCGTACGAACCTGGAGCGGGTCGGGGAAGTTTTCGCCTACGAAATCTCCAAGACCCTCGACTATTCCGAAAAAGAGGTGGAGACCCCGCTCGGCATCGCAAAAGTCTCGACTTTCGACACGTCGCTGGTCCTCGCAACCATCCTGCGCGCCGGCCTTCCCCTGCAGCAGGGCCTGCTGCATGTATTCGACCATGCCGAGACCGCCTTCCTCGCCACCTTCCGCAAATACGGCAAGGGAGACTGGTACGAGATTCGCGTGGACTACTGCACCGCCCCGTCCCTGGAGGGAAAGACCCTGATTCTCTCGGACGCCATGCTCGCGACGGGCTCCTCCATCGAGGTGACACTCCAGAAACTGATCGAAGAGTACGGCAAGCCCGCCCATATCCACCTCGTCTGCCCCATCGCCAGCCGCTACGCCGTCGATTACCTGGCCCAGCGCTACGGCGACGAAATGACCCTCTGGGTAGCCGCGGAAGACGAGGAAATCACCTCCCGGAGCTACATCATACCGGGCGTCGGCGATGCCGGTGACCTGGCTTTCGGCAACAAACTCTGACCCGCCCATGAAACGTTTTGTCAAACTGCTCGTGCTGGGCCTTGCCTTGACCTCCTTTACCGGATGCGGGGTCGCAAAACTGAAAGACCTCAGCGTTTCTTCGCTGGGCGTAAAATACCTCGCTCCAACCTCGAACCGTTCCCTGTCGGCGGTCCTGCTGCTCGGGCTGGACAATCCGTCCATCGACTTTACGATATCCGACGTGGAGGGCGTGGTCCGCTATTATGACCGGGAAATCCTGACTTTCACCGCCGGGGAACTGCCGGTCCAGGCCCGCAGCGACCAGGTATACGAACTGCCCTGTACCGCCACCCTCAGCCCGGGCGTTTCGGTATTGGATTTGCTTGTCATCGCCTCGAAGAAATCCCTCGAAGGGATGACCACCGATGTCAAGCTGGATGCCCGCCTGAAAAATGGCATGGGCCTTCCGCTGACATTCAAGAAAATTGACCTGCAACAATTTACGCAGTAGAAACATGAAGAAAGTACTGGCCATTTTGTTCTTCCTTATGACGGCCATCCCGTCGCTCCGCGCCCAGGACACGCTCGCGGTCGCCGCCGTCGACTCGGTCCTGGTGGGAAAGGACATCCTCGGGATCATCGGACCCGGTGTCAGCATCGACCAGACCCCGGTGGTGCGTTCAGCCCTCCGGACGTATATCGCCTCCAACAAGGGCAAGGAACTGAGCGGCTACCGGATCCGGGTATTCTATGACAATGGACAGAATGCCCGGACCAAATCCGAAAGCATCGAGCGCTATATTGCCGGAACCTATGCCGGCATCCGCGTGTACCGGACCTATGAGAGTCCGAATTACAAAGTCTCCGTCGGCGATTTCCGGACCAAGGACGAGGCGCTCGGCCTGTACAATTCCCTGAAGGCCATCTACCCGACCGCATTCATCATCAAGGAAAACATCAACTACCCCCGCTAATGGCCATCAAACAAGGACTTGAGCAGAAACTCCAGCAGAAACTATCTCCGCTCCAGATTCAGACCATCAAACTGATCGAGATGCCTATCCAGACGCTCGAGCAGCACGTCCGCGAAGTGCTGAATGACAATCCGGTCCTGGACGATACGCCCTCCGGCGGCGGTGACGACGCCCCGCGGGACGTGTCCATCTCGGAAGTGGAGCAGCAGGAGACAAGCGGCGGGTCCATGGAAGAGAATTATGGTCCGCAGGACGACGACATCCCTTCCTATAATCTGTATGTCAACAACTGGGGCAAGGACGAGCGCCCCGAATACAATACCTTCTCGGTCAAGCAGAGCTTCACCCAGAGCCTTCAGGAGCAGCTGGGATACCGGAACCTCAACGAGCAGCAGCGGACCATCGCCTCCTTCATCATCGGCTCGCTGGACGATGACGGCTACCTGCGCCGCGACATCGAGTCGCTGGTGGACGACCTGGCCTTCCGCGCCGGCATCGAGACGACGGCGGACGAAGTGGAGAGAATGCTGAAGGTCATCCAGGAGTTCGAACCGTCCGGCGTCGGCGCCCGGGACCTCAGGGAATGCCTGATGCTCCAGCTGGAGGACAAGAAACAGACTCCCGCCGTCCAGAATGCCCTCCGGGTGCTGCGCAATCAGTTCGATGCCTTCAAGAACCGTCATTTTCAGAAAATCATGGCCCGCGAACACCTCACGGAAGAGGAGATGAAGGCGGTGATGGACGAAATCCGGAAGCTCAACCCTTCCCCCGGCGGAGAGATCGACGACAGTTATGCCGACCAGGCCCAGCAGGTCGTCCCGGACTTCCGCCTGGACTACGAAAACGGCCAGCTGATCCTCACCATGCCGCGTTTCAGCATTCCCGAACTGAGGATCAACCGCAAATACGCCGAGATTCTGGAAACCGGGAAATACACCCAGGACCGGACCCAGAAGGAAGCGGCGGTGTTCGTCAAGCAGAAACTGGACTCCGCCAAATGGTTCGTGGAGGCGCTCCGCCAGCGGCAGAATACCCTGGAGAGCACTATGCGCGCCATCATCGAATACCAACACGACTACTTTATCGACGGAGACGAGAGTTCGCTCCGGCCGATGGTCCTTAAGGATATCGCCGAACGCACGGGCTTTGACATCTCGACCATTTCACGTGTGGTGAACAGCAAATGGATCGAGACGCACTTCGGTATTTTCCCGCTGAAGTATTTCTTCTCCGAAGGCCTGGAGAACAGCGAAGGCGAAGAAGTGTCCACCCGTGAAATCAAAAAGGTGCTCCGGGAAATGGTGGACGCCGAGGACAAGCACAACCCGCTGACGGACGACGAACTGGTCGACGTGCTCTCCTCCAAAGGGTACAAGGTCGCCCGGCGTACCATCGCCAAGTACCGTACCCAGCTGGACATCCCCAAGGCCCGTCTCCGCAGAGAATTATGAAGAAAGCGTACATCGAGACATATGGGTGTCAGATGAATGTCAACGACACCGAAGTAATCTTTTCCATCCTGGGCCGCGCCGGCTATGAACGCACCGAGAAGATGGAGGAGGCTGACCTTCTGATGGCCAACACCTGCTCCATCCGGGACAACGCCGAGCAGCGGATCTGGGGAAGGATCGAAGCGTTCAACCAGGCGCGGGCCACCCGGGAAGGGGTCCTCGTCGGAATTGTCGGCTGTATGGCCGAACGGCTCAAGAACCAGCTCCTGGACACCGGGAAAGTAGACCTTGTCGCCGGGCCGGATGCCTACCGGCGGCTGCCGGAGCTGCTTCGCGCCATCCATCCGGGGGCTCCGCAGATGGATGTGCTCCTGTCCCGGGACGAGACCTATGCAGACATTACCCCCGTGAGAACGGACCGTAACGGCGTCTCCGCCTTCATTTCGATCATGCGGGGCTGCAACAACGTCTGCTCCTACTGCGTGGTGCCGTACACCCGCGGGGTGGAACGCTCCCGTGACCCGCATTCCATTGTCCGGGAAGCCTGTGACGTCTTCTCCCGGGGATACCGGGAAGTCACCCTGCTGGGACAGAATGTAGATTCCTACCATTGGACGGACGGAACCGAAACGGTCGGCTTTGCCGAATTGCTCCGCCGGGTCGCCGCCATCTCTCCCCTCCTCCGCGTCCGCTTCGCCACTTCCCATCCGAAAGACATCTCGGACGAAGTAATCGAGACCATGGCCGAGCATGAGAACATTTGCAAGCACATCCACCTGCCGGTCCAGTCGGGGAGCACCCGGCTGCTGGAGAAGATGCGCCGCAAATATACTCGGGAATGGTATCTGGAGCGGGTGGCTAAGATCCGCAGCCTCATCCCGGACTGCGGTCTGACCACCGACGTGATTGCCGGATTCTGCTCCGAAACGCCTCAGGACCACCGGGACACCCTCTCGCTGATGGACCAGGTCGGCTTCGACTGGGCCTTTATGTTTGCCTACTCCGAGCGTCCCGGCACCCTCGCCGCAAAGCAGTATCCGGATGACGTCCCTCCAGAGGAAAAGAACCGCCGGCTCAATGAAATCATCCAGCTCCAGGGACGAAAATCCCTCGAGCGCTACCGCGCCCAGATCGGAAGGCGTCTGCAAGTGCTCGTCGAAGGTCCCTCCAAACGGAATCCCGCCCAGCTTTGCGGCCGGGCCTCGAACAGCATGATGTGCGTGTTCCCCGACACGGTCCACCGGGCGGGAGACTATGTGGACGTCGTCGTGAAAGACTGCACGTCCGCCACCCTGATATGTGAACTAACTGCATAATATATGGACAAATTCATTCTGGCGCTGGACCAGGGGACCTCTTCCTCCCGCGCCATCGTCTTCGACCACGAAGGAAAGATCCGCTCCACCGCACAGATGGAGTTCACCCAGTATTTCCCGAAGCCCGGCTGGGTGGAACACAACCCGATGGAAATCTGGTCTTCCGAGGCCGGGGTCATCGCCGAGGCCATCTCCAAAGTCGGCATCGGCGGACTGGACATCGCCGCCATCGGTATCACGAACCAGCGGGAGACCACCATTGTCTGGGACGCGGAGACCGGTCAGCCGGTCTACAACGCCATTGTCTGGCAGGACCGCCGCACCTCCGAATACTGTGATTTCCTCAAATCACAGGGCCTGGTGGACAAAATCCGCGAAAAGACGGGGCTGATCATCGACGCCTATTTCTCCGGCACCAAGATCCGCTGGATTCTGGAAAACGTACCCGGCGCGAGGGAGAAGGCCGAAGCGGGACGGCTCCGCTTCGGCACCGTCGACACCTGGCTCGTCTGGCAGCTCACCCGCGGCGAGGTCCATGTGACCGATGTCTCGAATGCCTCCCGGACGATGCTCTTCAACATCCATGAGCTCCAGTGGGACCGCGAACTGCTGGACCTGTTCGGCATTCCCGCCTCCATGCTGCCCGAGGTCCGCTCCTCCTCCGAGGTCTACGGCCATACGAAGACTACCATCTTCGCCCATGAAGTGCCCATCGCCGGAATTGCCGGCGACCAGCAGGCGGCCCTCTTCGGACAGCTCTGCACCGATCCCGGCTCGGTCAAGAACACCTACGGGACCGGCTGTTTCCTCCTGATGAATACCGGAAAGAAGCCCATCCTGTCGAAAAACAACCTCCTGACGACCGTCGCATGGAAGATCGGCGACACGGTCAACTACGCCCTGGAAGGGTCCATCTTTGTCGGAGGCAGCGTGGTCCAGTGGCTGCGTGACGGGCTCGGGATCATCCGCTCCTCTTCCGAAGTGGAAGCGCTGGCCAGCTCGGTTCCGGACAACGGAGGAGTGTATTTCGTGCCGGCGCTCACCGGCATGGGCGCTCCCTACTGGGACCAGTATGCCCATGGCACCATCTGTGGCATTACGCGCGGCACGACTGCCGCCCACATCGCCCGGGCCGCCCTGGAGGGCATCGCTTTCCAGACCATGGACATCGTCGAGGCCATGTCCCGCGACGCGGGCGTCCGCCTGGCCGAACTGAAAGTCGACGGCGGCGCTTCGAGAAACAATCTCATGATGCAGTTCCAGGCCGACATCCTCGGCACATCCGTCATCCGTCCCGAGGTCACCGAGACCACCGCGATGGGCGCCTGCTACCTGGCCGGTCTCGCGGTCGGCTACTGGGGATCGCTTGACGAGATCAAACAGCAGTGGAAGGCCGAGAAGACCTTCCATCCCTCCGGCCGTGACGTCCTCTCACTCAAGGAAGGATGGGCCGATGCCATTTCCAGAACACTATCAAAACAATAAGCCAGAAAGCGTAATCGAATATGACACAGTACATTTTTGAATTCATCGGCACCCTGGTGCTGGTCCTGCTGGGCGACGGCGTCTGCGCCGCCTGTTCCCTGAACAAATGCAAATCCCAAGGCGCGGGTTGGATCGTCATCACCCTCGGATGGGGCTTCGCCGTCATGACCGGCGTCCTCATCGCCGGCCCGGTTTCCGGCGCCCACCTCAATCCGGCCGTCACCCTGGGGCTCGCCATCTTCGGCTCCTTCCCCTGGGCGGACGTCGTGGGCTATATCGTCGCCCAGATGCTCGGCGGCTTTATCGGCGCCGTCCTTGTCTGGCTGTTCTATAAGGATCATTACAAGGCCACAGCCGACCAGCCGGACACCATGCTCGGCACCTTCTGCACCGCGCCGGCCATCCGCAGTCCCTGGCGGAATTTCCTCTCGGAAGTCATCGCCACCTGTCTGCTGGTCTTTGTCATCATCGCCCTTGCCGCAAAGGGGAATGCCTTCACCGTCGCCGGCGTGCCGGCCGGAACCGGCGCCCTCGGCGCTTTCCCGGTGACCTGTGTGATCATGTCCATCGGTATGTCCCTCGGTGCGACAACCGGTTACGCCCTCAACCCGGCCCGCGACCTGAGCCCGCGCTGCGCCCATGCCGTCCTTCCGATCGAAGGCAAACGCGACAGTGACTGGGGCTACAGCTGGGTTCCTGTCGTCGGTCCCATGACCGGCGCCGCCCTCGCCGCCGGACTGGCCTTTCTCGTCTTCTAACCCCTGCTGTAAATCCCTCACCATGAAAAAGTTTGCATGCCTTGCGCTCCTCATTCTGAGCACCCTCAGCCTGGCCGCCCAAAACAAGGAACTCAACAAAGACTGGGCGAAATATTCCCGTTACGCGGGCGCGAATGAAAGCGTCACCATCTCCCCCAGAGCCGTCCTCATGGGCGATTCCATCACGGACAACTGGGCCAAACTGGACCCCGACTGGCTCCGGGAGCACCATCTCCTCGGAAGGGGCATCAGCGGACAGACGACGGCCCAGATGCTGGTCCGCTTCCGTAACGATGTGGTGGAACTGCATCCGGAGTATGTGGTCATCCTGGCGGGGGTCAATGACATCGCCCGCAACAATGGCTTCATCAAGCTGGAGAATGTCTATGGCAATATCGTCACGATGACGGAACTTGCCGCCGCCCATGGCATCAAACCTGTGCTCTCAACGGTTCTCCCGGCCGAAGTGCTTCCCTGGCGCAAGGAACTGGGTGATCCCCGGCCGAGTATCGATTCGCTCAACACCCTGATCAAGGGTCTGGCGACCCTCAAGGGCTATCCGCTCGTAGACTATCACAGCGCCATGAAGGATGAATCCGGCGCGATGCGTGCGGCCTATTGCCGTGATGCGGTCCATCCCAACCTGGAAGGCTACAAGGTCATGGAAAAGGTACTGCTGAAAGTGCTGGACAAGCCCGCCGCAGCGGACAGACCCAAGTTCCAGTTCACCGAAGCCTCGACCCTCACCCTGCTCGGAAAAGTCTTCCCGGACACCCCGAAACCCTACGAGCGCATGGATTTCAAGCGCTTCGGCGGCTGGACCTCCAAGGACATTGACCTATTGGAAATGTCCTCCGGTATCATGGTCTCTTTCAAGACAGATGCGCCGGAAATCAGCGTGAAAGCCCTCTTCAAGAGCATCAGCGGCACGAATGCTTCCGGCTTCGCCGCCCGCGGTTTCGACCTCTATATCCGGGAGAAAGGCAAATGGGTCTGGGCCGGCGACTGTTCCTATGGGCCCGTCCATGAAAAGGCGAACGGCCTGGAGAAGACGCTCGTCAAAAACATGGCCCCCGGGATGAAAGAATGCCTCCTGTACCTCCCGACCTACAGCAAGGAGACCTCGGTCGGAATCGGCATCCCGGAAGGGTATCGGATCGAAAAGGGCGACAATCCTTTCCGTCACCGGATCTGTCTCCATGGTTCCAGCTACATGCACGGCTCCAACACCGCCCGCGCCGGCCAGACCGTACCGGCCTTCCTCAGCCGCGCCACCGGCCTGGAATTCTGCAGCCTCGGCGTCAGCGGTGACTGCCGGATGCAGCCTCAGTTCGCCAATGCCCTGAAGGAGGCTGACGTGGACGCTTTCGTCTTCGACGCCTTCTCCAACGGCTCCGACAAGAGTATCGAGGCGAACCTTTTCAACTTCATCGAGACCCTCCAGAGCGCCAAGCCCGGCGTGCCGCTGATCTTCATGCGCAGCATCCACCGGGGCAACCGGCATTTCAACACCGTCGCGGACGAGAATGAGGCCAAAAAAGCGGCCATGGCCGACAAGCTCATGGCCCAGGCCGTCAAGAAGTACAAGGACGTCTATCTCATCGACTCCAATGCCGACGATCCGAACCAGGACACCTCTGCCGACGGCGTCCATCCCGCCGAATGGGGCTATCACCTCTGGGCCGAATCCGTCCGCGGTCCCATCCTGAAAATTCTGAAGAAGTACGGGATCAAGTAATTCCCGGTTCCCCGAAAAACAACGTCCACGGCCCTCCCGTGGGCGTTATTTTTTTAGCCAAAATTATTTGTGGAAAATTTTGGAAGAAAATGGTGAAAAATGGAAAAGTTTTCGTACCTTTGCATCCAAGCGTGAAAGTTGAAAGTTAAACCGATTTAAAAAGTCATGGTCAAGTTCTTCGGAAAGACAAACGGCAAAGTAGATGACAAGGGGCGCATCGTGCTCCCGGCCATCTACCGCGACGCCATGTCCCGTTCCGGCGAACAGGACCCGACCATGGTCATCAAAAAAAGCGTCCAGGGCGATTGCCTGAACCTGTACACCCTCGAAGAGTGGTCCCTGCGGTCAGACAAAGTCCTCGAAGGCCTCGATCCCGAACTCAACCCGGAACACGCCCGTTTCTGGAGCAAGTTCAACGACGACGTTTTCTATGTCGTCCCCGACGGGAAACTCGCCCGCCTGAACATCCCTTCAGAACTGCTCAGTCAGACAGGTATCACCAAAGAAGTCGTGTTTGCAGGTGTCGGCTACAAGATCGAAATCTGGGCCAAGGAAAGACGCGAAGCCGTCCTGATGACGGACGAGACCTTCCAAAGCACCGCAGCAAGACTTTCCGAAAAGTAACAGGAGGGTCGGTGCCATGTCTGAATACCATATTCCTGTAATGCTCGACCCGAGCGTTTCAGCCCTTATCACAACTCCCGACGGAATATACGCCGATGCCACTTTCGGAGGCGGTGGGCACACCGCTGAGATACTTTCACGCTTACACGATGGCGGCCGCGTCATCGCCTTCGATCGTGACGTCGATGCCATAGAGGGTGCCCTGAAGGACTCCCGGCTGAAGCTCGTCCACAACAATTTCCGCTTCATCGAGAACTACGCGGCCCTCGAAGGGGTCCGCTTCGACGGGATTCTCGCCGACCTCGGCGTCTCTTCCCACCAGTTCGACACGCCCGGACGCGGCTTCTCCTTCCGTTTCGAGGAGGCGCCGCTCGACATGCGGATGAACCGGCAGAGCAAGCGGACGGCCGCCGAGCTGGTCAACGGCCTGGACGAAGCCGCCCTGGAACGCATCCTCCGCCTCTACGGAGAAGTGGACAATGCCCGGAGGGCCGCCAGCCTCATCGTCCGCTCACGCAGCGAAAAACCCCTGGAGACGACCGGGGACCTCGACCGCGCCCTCGCACCGATCCTTCCCCGTGGAGCCGAGCACAAAGTCCTGGCCAAGGTCTACCAGGCCCTTCGGATCGAAGTCAACCAGGAAATGCGCTCGCTGGAGAAATTCCTCTCGGGGGCGGCGCGCTCCCTCAAAGAGGGCGGACGGCTCGTCGTCATCACGTACCACAGCCTGGAGGACCGGATGGTCAAGAACTTCATCCGCTGCGGGAATGTCGAAGGGAACGAGGTGAAAGACATCTATGGACAGGTCCAGGCCCCGCTGGAGGCCGTAAGCCGCAAACCCGTCCTCCCCTGTGAGGAGGAGATTGCAGCCAACACCCGCGCCCGGAGCGCCAAGCTCCGCGTCGCCGTAAAAAGGAGCGAACGATGAGCGGGAAGGAGATATGGACAGCGGTCAGGAACTCGCTGAGGGCCCTGAGGAAAGGAGAATTCCTCCTCAGGATCCGGGCTGACAAACTGTACCTGCACATCCTTTACCTCTTTGTGCTGGCCTGGCTGACCATCATGGTCAGTCTCAAAGTGGACAAAACCCTCACGCGGGAGGGGCAGAACAAAGCCGCGCTGGAACAATTGAAAATCCATCACGCCGAGAAAGAGGCGGACCTCGTCCGCATCCAAAGTGCCTCGGCGACAGAAAAACGCCTGCAGGAAATGGGCAGTGAACTGCGCCGCCCCGTCCAGCCGGCCAAACGGACAGGAAAGAAATGAAGAAAGGAGCTGAAATAAAGGACACCGTGGGCAACCGGGACAGGATCCATGTCGTCATGACATTCCTCTCCCTGGCTTTCCTCGCCCTGTCCGCCGCCATTCTCATCTGGATCGTCCGGATTCAGAACGGATTCCATGTAAAGGAGAAATACATGGACCTGTTCACCCCGGCGCCTGTCCTGCACACGGAGATTCCCGAGCGTGGCCGGATTCTCGCCACGGATGGACGGCCGCTGGCCATTTCAGCCCCGCAGTACGACATTTTCATGGACTGCACGGTCAGGAAACAGGAATTCCGGGGCATCGATGAGCGCGAGCGCTCCCGGCTGAAGAAACTCGCATCGGAAGGAAAGCCGGTCCCCGAGGCGAAAAAAGCCGGCGAGGCAGCCGAGCGGCTGTGGCAGAAAAAGGCGGACTCCCTCTCCTGGACCCTCGCGGCGCTCTTCCCCGAAAAGACGGCCGCGCAGTACTATGACGAAATCATCCAGGGCCGCTTCCGGAAAAACAAAGCCGGGAAGGAAATCGGCAACGGCCACCTGACCATCCACAAGAATGTCAATCTGGATGTGCTGAACCTGCTGAAAAAGGCGCCGCTCTTCCGCGAGGGGAAATACCGCGGCGGCATTGTCGTCGAGCCCCACGAGGAGCGCATCTATCCCTACGACTCCCTGGCCCGCCGGGTCATCGGCTATATCAAAGACACCCTCCGGATCGGCCTCGAGGCGAATTTCGACTATGAGCTCCATGGAACAGCGGGCCACGAATGGAGAAGGATGACGGACGGAGACCGCCAGTACATCCGGGAACTGGATTCCACCCTGGTGAAAGCCAAGGACGGAAACGACATCCGGACGACGCTGAACGTCGATTTCCAGGACATCGCCGACAAGGCACTCCGCCGCCAGATTGCCGATGACGACGGCATCCGCGCCGGCATCGCCATCATCATGGAGGTAGAGACCGGCGCCATCCGCGCCATGGTCAACCTCTCGCGCGGCAAGACACCCGAAACGACCGTCTGGGAGCGGGAGAACCTCGCCCTGAGGCAGGTCGGCGAACAAGGCTCCGTCATGAAGACGGTCACCCTGCTCTCCCTGGTGGAGGACGGATATGTCCGCTCTCTGGAGCAGACCATTCCGACCAACAACGGTTTCGTTCCGAACTACCGGCAGGATGTCCATATCCTGGATTACCAGCGGGAGACCGGACGCCGGGAAATCAGTGTCAAGCATGGCTTCGAGATTTCCTCCAACTACGTCTTCACCTATCTCGCAGAGAAATATTACGGAGAGCATCCGCAGGCGATGTTCGACCACATCTACGCCTACCGGCTGGGCGAGGCTTTCGACTTTGACATCGACGGGCTGGCGACGCCGGTGGTGAACCGGCCGGGCACACCGGGGTGGAGCAAGACGACCCTCGGCACCACCGCCTACGGTTACGGTATGTCGGTGACGCCGCTGCATGTAGCCACCTTCTACAACGGCATCGCCGGCAAGGGACGCATGATGAAGCCCTACCTGGTGGAGAGTGTGGAGAAAGACGGCGTCGTCCTGAAGCGGTACAAGCCCGCCGTGCTGAACAACATCTGTTCCCGCGCGACGGCCGACACAGTCACCCGCGCCCTCGCCGCCGTGGTCAATGACGGAACGGCGGCCCGGCTGAAAGCGGCCAAACTGCCGGTCGCCGGCAAGACCGGGACGGCCCAGGTCGTCCTCAGTCCGGAAGAGAGAGGGGGCAGCCAGGATCCGTACCATGACATGGGCGGCCGCAAGAAAAACCAGGGAACCTTCGTCGGCTTCTTCCCCGCTGACCAGCCGAAATATACCATCCTGGTCACGGTCTATTCCTACCTCTCCCGCGAGAGTTTCTACGGGGGGACGAAACCGGCTCTTGCCGTACGGGAGATCGTGGATCAGATCTATGCCATCGACGGAACCTGGGACTCCCGGGTCGCTTTCATCGGTCATGTGCCGGCAATGGCCTGCACGGCCGAAAGCGAAGCGGGGCGCGTACCCAACCTGAAAGGGCTGGGGCTGAAAGACGCCCTGTATCTTGCGGAAGCGGCCGGGATGCGCTGCAGCTACAGCGGGGCGGGCCATGTGGCCGCCCAGAGTCCCGAGGCCGGCAGCAAACGGAAAGAAGGAGAAACTTTGACACTGACACTGAAATGAAACTGAAAGACATCATACAGCCGCTGTCCGTCCTTGAGCAAATAGGAAAAGCGGACACGGAAATCACCGACATCTGCTGTGATTCCCGCCTCGTGACACCGGGGGCGCTCTTTGTCGCCGTGAAAGGCTTTGAAAGCGACGGCCACGCCTATATCGCCTCCGCTCTTGAAAAAGGGGCGGCGGCCATCATCTGCGAAACGATTCCCGAGGGGGTCTCAGTCCCCACCGTCCGGGTGGAGAACAGCCGGAAAGCCGTCGCCCTCGCCGCCGATGCCTTCTTCGGCCATCCTTCCCGGCAGCTGACCCTCGTCGGCATCACCGGAACCAACGGAAAGACCACGACGGTCACCCTGCTGTACCACCTGTTCATGGACCTGGGCTATCACTGCGGTCTGCTTTCGACCATCGCCAACTATGTCGGAAAGACCCGGCTGGAAACGGCGAACACGACGGCCGATCCGATCACGATCAACCGCCTGCTCGCCGAGATGGTCGCCGAAGGCTGTGCTTACTGCTTCATGGAGGTCAGTTCCATCGGTGTCGAGCAGGAACGCGTGAGCGGCCTTTCCTTTGCCGCCGGTATCTTCTCCAACCTGACGCACGACCACCTGGACTACCACAAGACCTTTGCCGAGTACCTTCGCTGCAAGAAGCGTTTCTTCGACACCCTTCCTCCGACAGCGTATGCCATCGTCAACACGGACGACCGCAATGGTCTCGTCATGACCCAGAACACCGCAGCGAAGGTGGTCACCTATGCCTTGAAGACCCTCGCGGACCACACGGCGCGCATCCTGGAACAGAGTTTCGAGGGGATGCTGCTCCGCATCGACGACGAGGAGACATGGACCCGCCTCACGGGGGCCCACAATGCCTATAATATCCTGGCCATCTACACCACGGCGGTCTGTCTCGGGGTCGATCCGACGGAGGCGCTGGTCGCGATCTCGCGGCTTGCGGCAGCGCCGGGACGGCTGGAAACCATCCAGGGCCCGCACGGGGTCAATGTCGTCATCGACTATGCCCATACGCCGGACGCCCTGGAGAATGTCCTGAAGACCCTCCGCGAGGTGGCGCCGCTCTCCCAGCTCATCTGCTGCTTCGGCTGCGGCGGAGACCGGGACCGGACCAAACGTCCGGAAATGGCAGCCGTCGCCCAGCGGCTCTCCGACCGGCTGGTCATCACCTCCGACAATCCCCGTACGGAAGATCCGGAGGCCATCATCCAGGAAATCCGCAGCGGACTGGACTGGAGCGGAACGGCCAAGAGCCTGGTCATCACCGACCGCCGGGAAGCCATCCGGACCGCCATCCTGACGGCCCCGGAAGGAGCTACCATCCTGATTGCCGGCAAGGGCCACGAGACCTACCAGATTATCGGGAAGCAGAAGTTTCCTTTTGACGAAAAAGAAATCGTGAACGAAACCTTTAAACTGATGGCGAAATGATTTATCATCTTTTCAGATATCTTGAGCAATCCGGCGTGGACTTCCCGGGCATGGGACTGATGCACTATCTGTCCTTCCGGGCCATGCTTGCCAGCATCGCGGCCGTCGTCTTCGCCCTGATCTTCGGGAAATGGTTCATCGGAAAGCTCACGGGAAAGCGGGAACTCCAGGAAGAGGAGCGGGCGGTGGATGCCGCCACAGCCGGCCAGGAGCTGAAGAAAAAGACCCCGAGTTTCGGGGGCGTCATCATCCTCGGCGGGATCCTGACGGGCATCCTGCTCTTTGCGGACCTGTCGAACATTTATATCATTCTTCTGGGCTTCAGCATGCTCTGGTGCGGCGCCCTGGGCTTTGCCGACGATTATATCAAATCCGTCAAAAAGCACAAGGACGGGCTCCCGGGGAAGGCAAAACTGCTGGGCCAGGTCGTGCTCGGTTTCGTCGTCGGGCTGACGGTCTGGATGAGTCCGGATATCGTCGTCCGCGAAAAGGTGGAGCGCCCGGCCCAGGAAGAAGACGTCGTCACCTCGGGCCGTTATGCCGACGAAGATGTCGTCAAGTCCACCAAGACGACCATCCCCTTCGTCAAGAACCATGAATTCGACTACCGCTCCCTGTCTCCGTTCAGCGGAGCCATGGGCTGGTACACGAAATGGGCCATCTATGTCCTGGTCATCATTTTCATCATCACCGCCTGCTCGAACGGCGTGAACCTGACCGACGGCATGGACGGACTGGCGACGGGAACGACCGCCATCGTCGGGGTCGTACTGGGCATCCTGGCCTGGCTGGGAGGCAACCTGATCAACTCGAACTACCTGAATATCATGTACCTGCCGGGAACCGGCGAGATTGCCGTCTTCATGGCGGCCATGGTGGGCGCGCTGATGGGCTTCCTCTGGTACAACAGTTATCCCGCCGCCATCTTCATGGGCGATACGGGGTCGCTCGCCCTGGGCGGAATCATCGGCGTCAGCGCGGTGTTGCTCCGGAAGGAACTGCTCCTGCCGGTGCTTTGCGGCATCTTCTTCATGGAGAGCCTTTCGGTCATCCTGCAGACGGCCTATTTCAAGATGTATAAGAAAAAGCACAACGGGGCCCAGGGACGCATCTGGAGCCGGACCCCGCTGCACCATCACTATCAGAAAAACAGTATCCCGGAAGGATACATCAAATATCCCAAGCCGAATCCGCCGCACCATGAGGCGAAAATCACCCTTCGTTTCTGGATTGTGGGGATCCTGCTGGCCGTATCAACATTGGCTTTATTAAAAATCAGATAATGGAGAGAGTAGTTATTCTTGGCGGCGCGGAAAGCGGAGTGGGCGCCGCCGTCCTGGCAAAAGTGAAAGGTTATGACGTTTTCCTCTCGGACAAGGGGGAAATCAAGCCGGAGTATGCCGCCACCCTGACAAAATGGGAGATTCCCTTCGAACAGGGCGGCCACACGGAGTCCCTCATCCTCAACGCGGACGAGGTGGTCAAGTCGCCGGGCATTCCGGGGACGGCGCCGCTGGTGCAGAAACTCCGCGCCCAGGGGACCCGGATTGTTTCCGAAATTGAATTCGCCTCCCGCTATGACAGCGCGAAGAAAATCTGCATCACCGGATCCAACGGGAAGACCACGACCACGTCGCTGATCTACTATCTGCTGCAGAATGCCGGACTGAACGTCGGCCTGGGCGGCAACATCGGACGGAGTTATGCCTACCAGGTGGCCACCGAGCACTTCGACTACTATGTCCTGGAGATTTCCAGCTTCCAGCTGGACGATATCTATGACTTCAAGCCGGACATCGCCATCATCACGAACATTACGCCGGACCATCTGGACCGTTATGACCACCGGATGGAGAACTATGTCGCGGCGAAATTCAACATCACCCGCAACCTGACTCCGGACGACTGCTTCATCTTCGACTCCGACGACGACATCACGATCGGCCACCTGTCGAACATCGTGCTGCGCTGCAAGATGCTGCCCTTCTCCCAGAAGAAAGAGCTCAGCCAGGGCGCCTTCCTCAAAGAAGACAAGATTGTCCTCCGCTACGAAAAAGAGGAGACAGACCTCTACTTGAAAGAACTCGCCCTCGGCGGAAAGCACAATATCTACAATTCCATGGCCGCAGCCCTGGCGGCGAAAGCCACGGGCATCGACAACGCGGTCATCCGCAACTCGCTGGCCACTTTCCAGCCCATCGAACATCGTCTGGAGCCGGTTCTGTCCATCAAGGACGTCCTGTATATCAATGATTCCAAGGCGACGAACGTCGATTCCGCCTGGTACGCCCTCGAGTGCCAGAAGCGACCGGTCGTCTGGATTGTCGGCGGCACCGACAAGGGAAACGACTACAGTGTCCTCGAAGGGCTGGTCCGCGAGAAAGTGAAATACATCGTCTGCCTCGGCGTGGACAATGCCAAGATCCACGCCGCCTTTGAAGGCATCGTCGGCAGCGAATGCATCACCGATGCCGGAAGCGCCGAAGAGGCCGTTCAGAAAGCCTCGAAGGCCGCCTCGCAGGGAGATGTGGTCCTCCTCTCCCCCTGCTGCGCGAGCTTCGACCTGTTCAAGAACTATGAAGACCGCGGCGAGAAATTCAAGGCGGCCGTAAGAAGCCTGTAAGATGGATAAAGAGAACGCAGCAGCCCCCCGCACGATCTGGAACTGGATGGACCGTTTCAGCGGAGACAAGGTGATCCTGATGGTCGCCCTGTTCCTCATGCTCATCTCGGTCATCTCTGTTTTCTCTTCTACGCCAAAACTGGCGCTGGAAACCGGGACAGACCGGATCAGCATCATGATGAACCAGCTGGTCATCGTGGGAATCGGCGTAGCGCTGATGTTCGCGTTCTATCTCTTCGGAAAGAGCAGCCTGTACCACCGGGTATCCTCCCTGGGCTTCATCCTCAGTTTCGCCATCCTGCTGATTCTGGTGTTCAACCTCAATCTCGGCCTGGTCCGTGCCGGCGACATCAACGGCGCCCGGCGGATACTGGTCGTGATGGGGAAACAAATCCATGTCTACGAGTTCGTCAAGGTCATGATGATCATGTACCTGGCCTGGGCGCTGGACGCGTTCAAGAACGACGAACTGCGTCTCAGCAGCAGGATTGCCTCGCTGCATCCCCGCCTTGGGTGGCTGGACGGCGCCTTCGGCCGGAAATGCTTCTATCTCTACGGTCCCATCCTGTTGGTGACGGGCATGGTGATGATGGGCTCGAACTCGTCGGCCATCTTCCTCTTCCTGATCATGGTCCTGATGCTGATGGTCGGCGGCATCGACATGAAGGAGGTCTTTGCCATCGGCGGTATCGCCGCGCTGATCATCCTGCTCATTTTCGGGGCTCACAAGGTCGGTCTTATCAAGACCTCCCGTCTGGACACGGCCGTCAGCCGCGTCATGGACGACAAACTCCACAAACTCGATTCCCTGGATTACTACCCGCGGGGATCCAACGACTTCAACCGCATCAAGGATGAGCTGAACCAGCCGGTCGGCGCCATGCTGGCCATCCAGGAGGGGGGGCTCGTCGGAAAAGGCTTCGGGCGAAGCACCCAGAAATATGCCGTCCCGGTGATCTTCGGCGACTACATTTTCAGTTTTATCATCGAAGAGACGGGCATTCTGGGAGCCATCGTCATCATCCTGCTGTTTTTCAGTCTCCTGGCGCGGGGCACCCTGGTCGCCAAGGAATGTGACAAATACTACGACAAGGTCCTCGTCTCGGGCCTCATTATCCTCATCGTCGGCCAGGCCTTCATGCACATGGCGGTCAATGTCCATCTCCCCCTGGTTCCCCAGACCGGGCAGACCCTGCCGCTCGTGAGCCATGGAACCAATTCCTTCCTGGTCTTTTCCATGGTCTTCGGCATCCTGCTGTCCATCTCGAAAGACGCGCGGGAGAACATGGCCCTTCGCGAGGAGAAAGCCGAGCCGATCATCACCCGGACACCGGACGATGTCCGCGACTCCCTCAACGATTTGGACAACCTGGAATCAGAACCGTGATTATGCAGTACAAACCCATCAGAGCCATTATCAGCGGAGGCGGCACGGGAGGTCACATCTTTCCGGCCATCTCGATTGCGAACACCCTCAAGGCACTCTGTCCTGAAACGGAGATCCTTTTCGTCGGCGCGGAAGGGAAAATGGAAATGGAGAAAGTTCCCCAGGCGGGCTACCGGATCATCGGGCTGCCGATTGTCGGCATGCAGCGGCAGCTTTCCTGGAAAAACATCGTCAATGATGTCCAGATTCCCCTGAAAGTCCTTTCCAGTATCCGAGCGGCGAAAAAAATCATCCGGGAATTCAAGCCGGACGTCGCCATCGGGGTCGGCGGCTACGCCAGCGCCCCGCTGCTATGGGCAGCCACGTCCCTCGGTATCCCCGCCCTGATCCAGGAGCAGAACGGCTTCGCCGGACTGACCAACAAGATTCTCGGGAAACGGGTCCAGCGGATCTGTGTCGCCTACGAAGGGATGGAGCGCTTTTTCCCGAAAGAGAAGCTTGTCCTCAGCGGCAATCCCATCCGGAAGGAAGTATCCATTCCTCCGACAGTCCAGATGAGGGCGGAGGCGATGGAATACTATGGGCTGGACCCCGATAAGAAGCATCTGTTTATCGTTGGGGGCAGCCTCGGAAGCGGCACCCTCAACCGTTCGATGAAACGCTGGATCCGCGAAGGCTGCCCCGGAAGGGAAAACGTGGAGGTGATCTGGCAGTGCGGGAAATACTACAAGAAAGATATTGACGGCTTCCTGGAAGGGAAAGACCTGCCCTTTATCCGGCACTACGATTTCATTGCCCGGATGGACCTCGCCTATGCGGCAGCGGATGTAGTGGTTTCCCGCAGCGGCGCCAGTACCGTCTCGGAACTCTGCGCCATGGGCAAGGCCACCATCTTCGTTCCCTCGCCGAACGTGGCGGAAGACCATCAGACCCATAATGCCATGGCCCTGGTCAGGCGGGACGCCGCCCTTCTTGTGAAGGACGCCGATGCGCCCGAGAAACTGCTTGACGAGGCCATCCGGCTCACCCGGGACCCGGAGCGCATCGCCGTCCTGGAGCGCAACGCCCTTTCCATGGCCCTTCGCGAGGCCGGACAAATCATTGCAGACGAAGTATACAAACTGGTATGAAAAACGTTTATTTCATCGGCATCGGAGGCATCGGCATGAGCGCCCTCGCCCGTTACTTCAAGTTCAAAGGCTATGAAGTGTCGGGCTATGACCGTACACCTTCCGAACTGACCGGAAAACTCATCCAGGAAGGGATTCCCGTCCATTATGAGGACCTCCCGCAGGCGATTCCCGCCGACGTCGAGGAGACCCTCGTCATCTACACCCCCGCCGTTCCGGAAGACCTGGGCGAAATGAAAGCCGTCCGGGAACGGGGCTACCGGCTGATCAAACGCTCCCGCGCCCTCGGCGAGATTGCCCGGGGACAGCGCTGCCTCGCTGTCGCCGGCACCCATGGAAAGACGACCACTTCCACCCTGACGGCCCACATCCTGACCCACTGTGGCGAAGGCTGCTCGGCCTTCCTCGGCGGCATTTCCCGGAACTACGGGACCAACCTGCTGATGAGTCACACGCCGACCGTCGTCGCGGAAGCGGACGAATTCGACCGCTCCTTCCTCCAGCTCTTCCCGGAAATCGCCGTCATCACGGCCATGGACGCGGACCATCTGGACATCTACGGCGACAAGGCCCATGTGGTCGAAGCCTTCAAGGCATTCGCCTCCCAGGTCAGCGGCACGCTCATCGCCAAGAAAGGGCTGGACCTGACGTCTCAGGACACGAAGGCCCGGATCCTGACTTATCACTACGACGACCCTGCCGCCGATTTCTACGGCACCAACGCCCACCCGGACGCACTCGGCCGCTTCATCTTCGACCTCCACTACAGCGGCGGCGTCATCCGTGAGATGAAAGTCGGAACACCCGGCTGGGTCAATGCCGAGAACGCCATCGCCGCTTCGGCCATCGCCCTGTGCTACGGCATCGCGCCGGAAGCCATCCGCGCAGCTGTCGGCAGTTTCGAAGGCGTCAAACGGCGTCTGGAGCTGCATGTCCATACGCCGAAACTGTCCTACATCGACGACTATGCCCACCATCCGGCGGAACTCTCCACGGCGCTCTCTTCGATGCGCGACATTTTCCCAGGACGCCGGATCACGGCCATTTTCCAGCCGCATCTGTATACCCGGACACGGGATTTTGCATCGGAGTTTGCCGCAGCGCTGAGCCTCGCGGACAAAGTGATCCTGCTGCCCATCTATCCGGCGCGGGAAGAGCCCATCCCCGGGGTCAGCGCCGACCTGATCTATCAAGATATCCGCTGCGAGAAAGTGCTTCTGCTGAAAGAGCAACTCCTGGACTACCTGTCCCGGGAGCCGCTGGACGTCCTTGTGAGTTTCGGGGCCGGTGACATCGACCGGTTCATCGCTCCCATTACCGAACTTCTCAAAAGCAGGCTATGAGTCCCTTCTGGAGGCGCATATTGGGACTTGGTGCCCTCGCTCTTTTCGCGGGGGTATGGCTGGTGTCTGCCCGCCTTGCCGCCGCCTCGCGAAGGAGCCGTACCTGTCAGGGCGTGAAGGTGGAAGTGGCCGACTCGCTGCTCCGCCGTTTCGTCGCTCCGGAAGATGTGAAAGCCTGGATGAAAGATTACGGGGTCTATGTCGGCCTTCCCCTGGACAGCGTGAACCTCGACCGCATCGAAAAGATTATGGACGGGAAGGGCGCCGTCCGCCGCAGCCTGGCCTACCTGACGGATGACGGTTATATCCACATCCGCCTGACCCAGCGCGAGCCTGTGGTCCGTTTCCAGGATGGGACCAACGGCTACTATGCTGACGAGAGCGGCTATGTCTTCCCGCTCCAGTCACGCTTTGCCGTCCGGGTGCCGGTCGTAGACGGAGAGATTCCGCTCAATATCGAACGCGGCTTCAAGGGAGACCTGTCCAGCGACCCCTGGCTGATGAAAGTCCTCTCGCTGACCCGCTGGATGAAAGGAAGCGTCTGGGAAGAGAACATCTGCCAGATACGCGTGGGCCACAAGGGTGAACTGACTTTCTACCCGCGCGAAGGGAAAGAGCGTTTTCTCTTCGGCCAGCCGGAACGCTTTGAGGAGAAGTTCCGCCTGATGGCCCGCTATTACGAGAGCATCGTCCCCTCCCGGGAGAATGAATGCTACCGCGTCGTAGACCTGCGTTACCGGGGACAAATTGTTTGCAGACAGAAATAATCAAGATATGGAAGAAAGATATATTGCATCCATCGATCTGGGATCCTCCAAATTCGGCCTCTGCGTGGCCCGCGTCTGTGGCGACGACGTGCAGATCGTCTATTACAAGGAAACGCCTTCGGACGGTATCCGTTCGAGCATGATCGCCAATCCGATGAAAGCGTCCCTTCCGCTGAAAAACGCCATCCGCGAGGCGGAAGAGGAACTGATGATCAAGATTCTCCAGGTGGTGGTCGGCATGCCCCGGAGCGAGGTCGAGCAGATTACGGCCAGCGCCCGCATCGACCGCGGCCAGGGCGACGAGTACATCTCCGAAGAGGAAGTCGCATCCCTGAAAGCCATCGCGCTGGAGACCTATCCGCTGCCGAATCCGGACAGCCAGGTGATGTACGGAGCCGTTGCCCAGTCTTTCTCGGTCGACAGCCAGATCTGCCTGATGGAGAGCGACGTCGTCGGCACCCTTTCGGACACACTGGAAGGCAATTTCAAGGTCTTTATCGGCAGCCGCCGCGCCACGACCGCCCTGGACAAGATTTTCAACAGTATGGAAATCGCCGTGGCCAAGAAGTACTTCCTGCCGGACGTCGTCGCAAAGACCGTCCTGTCCCGGGACGAGATGCAGAGCGGCGTCGCGCTGGTGGATATCGGTGCCGGCGTCACCTCGACCGCCATCTACCACGACGGCATCATGCGCTACTACGCGTCCATCCCCTTCGGCGGGCGCGCCCTCACCCAGGACATCCGTTCGGAACTGTCCATTTCGGAAGACCTGGCCGAGAAGATCAAGAAGCGCTTCGGCGCCTGCCTGCCGAACAAACTGGCCTCCCTCAGCGAAAAGGTCCTGCAGATCCGCCTGACCGAACCGTATAAAGAAGTCAGTGTCAAATACATCTCCGAGATCATCGACTGCCGGATGCGGGAGATTCTCGATGCCGTCCTCTACTCCATCCAGCAGAGCGGTCTCCAGAACGAAATCCGCAGCGGCATCGTCCTCACCGGGGGCGGCGCCCTGCTGGCGAACCTGGGGAACCTCGTCAAGGACATGTCCGGCTACGAAGTCCGCATCGGCTATCCGAAATACCAGTTCACGGCAGCCGCCGGAAACGGCATCTACAACAACCCCTCCGCCGCCGCGGCCATCGGCATGGTCCTCGCCGCCAAGGACGACCGGATGCCCGACTGTGTCAGCATTCCCGAATCGCAGGAGAAGAAAGAGGAAGAGGCCGAGACGGTGGAAGTGGAAGTGACCGTCCAGAATACCGTGACGGACGAAGAACTCAGCCAGGGAGAAACCGGCACGCTCCTCGCCCCGGAAGACTTCGGCGAAGAAGTCGTCAAACCGAAACCGATCAAGACCAAAGTCAAGAAAAGCGAGAAGACCCCGAACAAGATTACCTGGTTCCAGAAGGGCGTCGAGAAGGTCCGAAACTTCGGCTACACGTTATACGATAAAATGAATGAGGAATAGCATATGGACAACGACTACAACATTCTTCCCAACGACTGGACGAGCGAAAACGCCCACATCAAAGTGATCGGAGTCGGCGGCGGCGGTTGCAATGCTGTCAACTACATGTACCGCCAGAATATCCAGGGATGCTGCTTCATCGTCTGCAACACCGATGCGCAGGCCTTGCTGACCAGTGAAGTTCCCATCAAGATCCAGATGGGCTCGAACGGACTGGGCGCCGGGACGGACCCGACGGCCGGCCGCAACGCCGCCCTCGAATCCCAGGATGACATCGCCCGCAAGGCGCTGGACAACGGGACCAAGATGCTGTTCATCACCGCAGGCATGGGCGGCGGCACCGGGACGGGCGCCGCGCCGGTCATTGCCAAGATGGCAAAGGACCGCGGCATTCTGACCGTCGCCGTGGTGACCATTCCCTTCAAGAACGAAGGCAATGAGTCCCAGTCCAAGGCGATCGACGGAATCCACGAACTGGAAAAATGCGTGGACAGCCTGCTGATTATCAACAACGAAAAACTCTATGAGTTCTTTGGCGACACCCTCATCCAGGAAGCCTTCCCGAAAGCGGACGAGGTGCTGGCGACGGCCGTGCGGGGCATCATCGAGGTCATCAACAAACCGGGTTACATCAATGTCGACTTCAACGATGTCTGCAAGATGATGCGGGACAGCGGCATGGCCCTGATGGGTAGCGGCGAAGGAAGCGGGGAAAACCGCCTCCGCGATGCCGTCAGCGGGGCCTTCGAAAGCCCGCTGCTGAATGACTTCGACCTGAAGACCGCCAAGAATGTCCTCGTCAACATCACCACGGGCAACAACGACCGCGGCGCCAAGATGTCCGACCTGGAAAAGATCGATGACATGATCTCGGAATACACCGGCAACGCCAATCACTTCAAGAAGGGCATCATCTGGGAAGACGATCCCGAATTCGGGGACAAGGTCCGCATTACGGCCATCGTCACCGGCTTCGAGATGGGCCGGCTCGGAGATCTCGGCGTCAATGTGGAGCTTGGGAATCTCGTCATCATCGACCAGGATTTTGTCTGGGAAAGGCCCGTAACGGAAGGGGAAATCCATCTGCAGGATGTCCCGACCATCAAAGTCGGCTTCACCCAGACCGACGCCGGACGCCGTTTCCAGTACAGCGAACGGCCGCCGCTGTTCGTCCAGCCCGGAGACGCCATCGCCTCGCTTGAGAATATTCCGGCCATCCGCCGGGCCCACCTGGAGAAAAAACAGTAAGTATGGAAAGAAGAACACGCGTCAGATTCGCTCCCTCCCCGACCGGTCCGCTCCACATGGGCGGCGTCCGGACAGCCCTTTATAATTATCTCTACGCCAAGCAGCGCGGCGGTGACTTTATCCTTCGCATCGAAGATACCGATTCCCACCGTTTCGTGCCCGGCGCAGAAGCGTACATCATCGAGGCACTCCGCTGGTGCGGCATCGTCCCGGACGAAGGGGTGGATGCGGACGGAAAGGTTGTCGAGACCGCTTCCGCAAAGCATCCGCATGCGCCTTACCGCCAGAGCCAGCGACGTCCGATTTACCGGCAGTATGCCGAGCAGCTGGTCCGCGCCGGATGGGCCTACTATGCCTTTGATTCGGCGGAAGAGCTCAATGCGCGCCGGGAAGCCGCGGAAAAAGAGGGACAGACCTTTATCTACAACAGCGTCAGCCGGAAAGAGCTCCGCAATTCCCTGACCCTTCCCGCCGAGGAGGTAGAGCGCCTGCTCTGCGAGACAACCGACTGGACCGTGCGATTCAAGATGCCCGTGGGCCGGATCGTCGCCATGGACGATCTCATCCGGGGCCATATCGAAGTCAACACCGACACCCTCGACGACAAGGTGCTCTGGAAACGGGCGGACGAGCTGCCGACCTACCACCTCGCGAACATCGTGGACGACCACCTGATGGAAATCACCGAGGTGATCCGAGGCGAGGAGTGGCTTCCTTCCCTGCCGCTGCACTATCTGCTGTACGAAGCGTTCGGATGGTCCGATACCATGCCGCGCTTTGCCCACCTGTCCCTGCTGCTGAAGCCCATCGGCAACGGAAAACTCTCCAAACGGGACGGCGACAAGCTGGGCTTTCCGGTCTTCCCGCTTTCCTGGAAGAACCCCGAGACCGGAGAAGTGTCCCGCGGATACCGCGAAGACGGGTACTTCCCGGAAGCCTTTGTCAACCTGCTGGCCATGCTGGGATGGAACCCCGGAGATGACCGGGAGATGTTTACCCTGGAGGAACTGGTGCAGGCTTTCTCGCTGGACAAGGTCCAGAAAGCCGGGGCCAAGTTCAATCCGGAAAAGGCCAAGTGGTACAACAAAGAGTATCTGCGACTCAAGACGGATGCCGAACTGACAGATCTCTTTATTCCGGTGCTGGAAAGTCACGGCATGAAGGTCGTGGACTGCCCCTGCCAGGCACTGACGGCAGGCGCCGCGTTCGAAGGGGCCGGTGCTGATTTCCGTAACCATATCTTCACACGCGAGTATGTCCAGGACGTTGTCGCGCTGGTCAAGGAGCGTGCGAGTTTCGTGTCGGATTTCTGGACCATTGCGTCCTATCTCTTCATCGCCCCTTCCGAGTTCGAAGCCTACGGGGTCAAGGCCGGTGCGGCCATCGCCGCCAAGCCTTCGGACCGGCCGGCCGATCCGCGGGCGAAGGTGTACGACGACACGCTGACCGCCCCCTTCCTGGCCAAGGATGTGGACAAGTTCTGGAAAGAGGACCACTACGAGAACTGTTTCGAGGTCTGCCAATACATCAGCGGTGCGGCCTTCGGTTTCGATGACCTGGATCCTTATCGCGGGTCCATGGAAGCTGCCGCCCTGGAGACGGCGCTCGAGGCGTACATCAAGATGCGGGAATACCCGATGGGAAAGGTGATGAACGCCCTGCGGCTGGCGCTCACCGGTGCTGCTTCCGGACTCGGTATCGCCGCCATCCTCTCTTTCATCGGCCGGCGCGAGTTCGCCCGCCGCATGGGATTCGCCGCAGAGCGTTTGGGGCGCATTTAAAATCTTCTACCGGGCGGCTTCGGCCAGGATGTTCTCCATCTGCTCCCGGTCCATCTTCCCGTCGAAAGAGATGACGGACACTTCGGAATCTTCTTTCGTGACCATCACGAAAGATTCAACGGTCTTCTCGTTACCCACCGTGTACATCCTCAGGACCTGTCCGTCGTCCTTGGTTTCCATGAGGAGCTCGTATCGGCCGGATTTGACGAACTTCTTGACGTCGGCATAAAGGCTTTCGGAGGTGGCACGGTCTTCCGTGCTCAGGATGTAGAAGCCGCTCATGGACTTGATAAGCGGGGTTAGGTTCACGCTTTCGTCCTGAAGCTCCATGTCGGGAATTTTTCCGATGAGCCGGAACATGGCCGGAGAGATGTAAACGGCAGAGATTCCCGGCTGGTCGGAGTATTTCTCATACAGATCACGCCCACCTTGGGCAAAGGCTGTCAGACTGAGGCTGAGCAGCACCATCATGGCATATATCTTTTTCATTTCCAATAGTTTATTTTGTCAAACTGGGTTTCGGCCTCGGCCACTTTCGTCGCGGCGGTGTTTAGGGGGGCGCTCACTTTCAGCAGCGCCTCCTCGACGGCGGCATAGGCAAGGTAAGGGTCGTCAAAGGTGTCCTTGGGCCCGCTCTGCCGGTTCATTCCGAACCAAACCACGCCCACGAGGACGGCAGCGGCGGCCGCTATCCAGACAGGAGCCACCTTCCTCTCGGGCAGACGCACCTTCCAGTTTTCCGGAACGGGAATCTGTCCGTCATCCCCGATACGCCGGAGGTCTTCGAGCGACAGCTTTTCTATTTCACGGAGGTCTTTCATAGCAATTGTTTGAGTTTTTTGCGGGCCAGGCTGACCTGGACCCTGATATTCAGGCCGCTGAGGCCGGTGAGAGAGGCTATTTCGGAATAGCTGAGTCCCCGGAGGACCCTGAGACGGAGGATTTTCCGCTGGCTGGGCGGCAGCTGCTCCATGGCTTCAGAAATGGCACGGAAACTCTCTTTCCGGCCGAGCTCGGCATCTGCCGAAGGGGCGCTGATCATGTCCTCGCGCAGCTCCACTGCGGGTTTAAGTCGCCGGATGCGGTCGATGCAGAGGTTCTTCAGAAGCAAGCTGCCATAAGCCGACGGCTCCCGGATGAGGTCCAGATGATCCCGCAGGTTCCACAGCTTCAGGTATAGCTCCTGGACGGCATCCTTGGCCTCGGCATCGTCCTCCAGCATATAGAAGGCCATCCTGTAGAAGCGCTCCTGCAGGGGAATCCAAACGGTATGAAACTGATCTGCGTTCACGGCTTCATATCGAGGCGTCCCTCGACATAAATCAGGGAACCGTCGTTGTTGTAGAGGATACAGTCTTTGATAGCAGAACCGTCGTCAGTTCCGTAAATGCGCATCACATCAGAATCATCCTTGGTCTCCAAAATGAGTTCCATGCCGGAAAGCAGCTTTTTCACCTTTTCGTCGAAGCGCTTTTTTTCAGCCGGATCAACATCTTCATAGTCCACGATGACGAGTTTCCGGATACCCCGGAACATTTTCAAGGCAGCGCGGTCTTCCGGATCCAAGTCCCCGGACAAGGTGGCGGCTCCCCGAAGGAGACTAACGCCGATGGGTCCAATGGAAACCACATCAAAGCCCTCCTGGCCCTTGTACTGCTGAACCAGGCGTTCCAGTTTGGCCGGTGTTCCTGCCCAGGCGGTCAGCGCCGCCGTGCAGGTAATGAGAATGGTAAGGAATGTTTTTTTCATCTTTTCTACCAAGCGCTTGCATGAATAGGACGCAGAACTCCGCAAAATGTTAAACGAAGGTAGAAAAAATTTGGAATTCAGCTTGATGATTCCTACATTTGGACGGAAGAGGAAGGGTTTAAAGGCCTTTCCAAAGTGGGATATTGAATCACTGTTATGTCCCAAGCGTTGATGGCGGAGTGATTTTCTATAGTTACAGCGACTACCTCGTATGGTTCAGTATCGTGTGCATGGAAGCTCGGAAGCATCGCATCAAACTGCTTGCAGTCTGCCCTATGCCGGATCATATCCATCTGTCGATCGTCGCTTCATCCCGCCGTCAATTATCCGGTTTCATGCGTGACACTCTCCGAAAATATGCCGCACAGTTCAATGCCGTGAGCAAACTTAAGGGGCCAGTTTTTCGGGAGTCTTTCGGAAGTGCCCCAAAATCATTCTCGCTTATGCAGAGTCATCACATCCCTTTGCCGAGAAACTGGTCATCAGAAAGGCAAGGAAAGCCGTACAAAATGCCGTGAAGGAGATCAAGAAACAGTTCCACTCCGGGCTGTCCCTGAATCATGCCATGTTGAAACGGATATTTTCTTCCCTCTCGTCAAATGAATGTCAACAGATTACAGACTTCATCATTGCCACATACAATGCGATAGATTATGCTCAAGCCATCCGATACCTTGATTCCTTTCAAGACCTGCTCGTAGCCGTCCATGCCAATACATCAGCGGTGCGGCCTTCGGTTTCGATGACCTGGATTCTTATCGCGGGTCCATGGAAGCTGCCGCCCTGGAGACGGCGCTCGAGGCGTACATCAAGATGCGGGAATACCCGATGGGAAAGGTGATGAACGCCCTCCGGCTGGCCCTTACCGGCGCCGCTTCCGGACTCGGCATCGCCGCCATCCTCTCCTTCATCGGCCGGCGCGAGTTCGCCCGCCGCATGGGATTCGCCGCAGAGCGTTTGGGGCGGATCTAAAAGGGCTGCTTCCCGCAACTCGAGTGCTGATTCCGGCTACGGCTCACGGGGTAGTCGCCGTGAAATGGAAGCAACTGATTTATAACAACTTACGCAAAATCGTCTATGTTCATTTACATAGACGATTTTTAGCAAACAGCTACTAATCAAGCAATTACATTTTACGCTCGAATATACTCCTTGTATTTTTCATAAAGTGCCCGCGATAGCCTGCATGGATTACCCACGGGTTTAGATGGCATCTTACTGAAACTATGGGCCCATTCCCATTCGAAATCACTGCACCAAGCCAGAAAAGCGGCTTCATCAAAGGGTTCACCACTGCGGAGACTCTCCGATAGACCTGTGATGAATTTCTCCCACCGGGGCAGGTAGTAAGTTCCGATGAGACCGTTCCAGTCCCGATTCGCATAATCATTGAGGATCTTTCCTTTCTCTCCCCAGCACGTCAGAAGCATACGGGCATTTGTTTCATAATAATTCTTTTCCACCTCAGTCGTTCCCCATAAGCGGGCATCTGATATCCATTTTCCCATCAGAAAATAGGCATCACTGGCAACCAGTTTGTCAACATCCCGAAGAATCTCCATCATGCGGGCGCCTTTGGCAGACACACCCTCTAAATCACCGGCCGCATAATCTTCCCGGAGTCCGGCATAGAGTTCCGTAAAATAATTATCCAGGCACTGCCTCGCCCAGTTTACACAGTCGAACCTATACTCCGGTGTCTGGCAGCCATCCGCCTGGAGGAGTTCCCCCCAGGCATCAAGGAGGTCAAGATTGCTGTAAGCCGAAGAAGGGATGTTCCATTTCGCCTGTCCGTCCAGACGGGGCCTGGCAGGAATCTGCGAGACCACGTGTCCGGATTTCTGTTTCTGCACTTTTTCACATACTATTTTCCAAGCTTTCCGGACATGCTCATCTGACTTCCCTGAGTGACAGTCAGCATAGCGCTCTATCCAGGAAGCGTCATCCCCTAATCGCTCCCAAGCCCTATCCAGCACATACTCGTACATGATAGGATTTACGTCCAATCCCTCCAGCGTGCATCCGATACCGACACACTCGTCCGGAGCATCGGCATACACTCGGTCCAATTTCATGGAGATGTCCTCAAAGTTCCCGGCCATCATGGTGGCTCCACCGAAATTTCCCAGATAAGACCAAATGAAGTCTTGCCCATAGAAATTATCCGTCTGACGGTATATTTCCACATTCTCGCAGAAATAGTCGAGCATAATCAGACGGTCTTTGGGGACTGGTTTGATATACGCCTCAATCCGCTCAGGAGTCCACATGTTCCTCTTGTGCCAAAACAGCCAGCTCATCTGAAGCCATATCGCTTCGGGATCGTTTTCGCGAAGGGCGTCATAGGTAAGACGTGCGGCCTCTGATAGATAGGACGGTTCCCAAGAGGGTGGATTGACCTCGTTGAATAGATCGGCGCCATAGATATGGCAGTCCCCGCCGAAAGCCTCTTTCTGCTTTTCTAAGAAAGTGCTCTGAATAATCCTGAACAGAGAATCGGCCGGATTCAAGTACCATGCACTATAGGCTTGATCAAAACTGGACCAGCGATTCAGTCTTTCTATCTGGGCCTTTGGATACTTTTCCTTCAAGGCGGCCGGAACGTGCCCCGTAAATGAGCCCAGAATAGGAGATATTCCCAATGAATTCTCCCTGGCTATAATCTTCTTCTGGAGCGCTAACTGCCCATCCAACCAACTTTGTGGCAGAGGCCCCTGCCAATGGTCTATATTCGTCATCCTGTGCCAAGGAAGATAGGCAGGACCTGTGAAATAAGAACGAATCTGCTCTTCACTCAGCCCAAACTCTTGCCAGGTCTCTAACCAGACGCTCTCCTGTCCGGTGTTGGCCAGGGCCAACGTCACCCCATGCAACGCCATCCAGTCAATCAGGCGTTCCCAGTCTTCCCATTTCCACCATGGGAGACTGTAGCCATAGGTACAGTAATTTAGAAAGAAACGCTTGTCCAGCAAAGCCCTGCGCTGTACGCGCCCCTCGACTGAGGGCAAACGCCGCGGTTCTTGTACTTTGTCTCTAACAAACCAGGTCACGCCGATGTGACACCAGTCCCGGAGATAGTCTCCCAGTCCCCGAGCCAAGGCATTTACACTGCTCCCGCTAATATGCAGGCGCCCGTCCTCAGTTTCCAAAGCATAGAACTCTTCGTCTGCCGGTTCTATCGTAAAATAGATAGATTTACTTTGTCTAGGAAGGAGTCGCTCACAAAGCTGCTCCACAGCTGCCACTTGAGGGTCATCTGACCAAGTTCGTTTCGGTGAGCATGCAACGGCCTCGAGGAAGCAGGAAAGAATCAGGAGGAATCGGATTGTTTTCATACGGCAAAAACTAATCATTTGATTTCCAACGTGTGATAGCCCGCTCTGGACTGGATGGTAATCTCCAGCAATCCCTTGAATGGCGACGAATAGGCTATCGGACGACCATCCAGTGTCACACGATACTCCTTTTCCGGATCCATACAGACCAATATGGACGTAGCATTACCATAAGAGTCTTTATCAAAGAGCAGTTGCGTTCGGAAAGAAGAAGCGTCCACGCCAAAGACCTGATTAACGCAGATCGTATCAAAGCCGGTACTGACAGTACCTGGCTTAAAATAACTGTAGTACCAGTTTATCATAGGTGAAGATAAACCAGAGAAATTATGCCACCCGGCCCCTCTCCCAGAAGCAATGATAAAATGCTCAAACGAAAGGTAAGTCAGAGCCGTCTCTTTCTTCCATGTCTCAAGTGCCGTAAATGCAATCTGTCTGGCCCGCTCAGGCAGTCCCATATCGAGCATGGACTTCCACAGGAGTAATTGATGCGGCATCCAGACACATCCATTCCAGTAACCCTCCATGGAATAATAGGAAGCCCTTCTATCCACCGTACTGATACCATAAGGGGTCCAAAGACGGCCTTCCGTAAAAATATTATCCAGGAGTTCCGCCTTTTGGGACGGCGTACAGATCCCGGCAACCAAAGGGCTCACGCCATCCAGACCTTGATTGAAATTGCTTCCATCTGAAGCCTTTAAGATGCCCGAAGGGTGACCGGAAGCATCATGAACCACATAAGAGAAATAGGCTGTTTCAGGATCCCATGCATAGTCCAAAATGGCCGACTTCATCTTTTGGATATCGCGGTCATACTGGCGGATATCAGCCTTGTAACCCAGATGAGCAGCCATCATTCTCAAGATCTTCGCTGCTCGGAGATAATAAGAGGTGGATACGACTGGAGCGACGCTCGCATACAAATCCTGATGGGAGCGAAGCCAGTGTTGAGGAGGGTAATCATCCCAACCTCCCGTACTATACCACAAATCCCATGTCCGGACAAAACCCGATGGCATCATTGTCCGGGAGCGGGAATCATGCCCGGCAAAATAGTCGTAATACTGTTTCAGCCTCGGATACATAAACACAGCCATTTCCCAGTCCGATGTCTTGGAAAGCAAGTCTTCGAAAGCGAAAAATTGCGTTGGAAGGGGCGTTCCATGGTGGATGAAGGCTTGCTCTGAGCCAGGCGCCGTTGTATAGGCACGTATAGTTTCAAAGGATTTGACCGGATCCAGACAGGCTAACGCCCAGGAGATAAAGCCCGAGTCCCATGTATAAAGACTGTTCCAGTTCTTTCCCGGAGTAAAATGACGGATATTCTGACCTTCTGCAACAATGGGATAAGCGATATTGGTTAGAAGGGTCGCCTCAATAATCTGCTCACCGAACGAATACTGTTCACCAAAAGGAAGCCTATTATCCGGTTCGAGGGCAGGTACCGAAGACACAAAAGCAGTTTCATCCGCGTGAAAAGACTGGATCTCTGCGGTAACAAACTCCTTGTCACCGCATACAATCAGATTCCAAATGGTCGTATCAGACTGGGGGGCCAAGACCACAGGACGTTGGAATTCAGCTGTATAGTGTCCCTGATTGTCACCATGGAAGCAAACGGGAGGATGTCTGTGAACCGTCCTCCGGAGAAAGACATCCAAAAGACCGTTCTCGTATCGCTTAACCGAAGAAAAAGGATAGTTGGTCGCAATGCCGTACCATTTGTCCATGGCCTTGTATTTTACGACGAAATCCTGTCCGTGCTCTTCCCAGATGGGAAAGTAATCTTCCTTGTCAGTGGTCGCTCCATCCGCAAAGTGCACAGACGCCATCGTCTGTAACAGGATGTTCTGCGGCACCTCCGTGGCATTTACACAATCCATCTGCAAAAGCACATGATTGTCATCTACCACATGGTATGTCGCATCCACATATACACGATCCTTCCATTCCAATTCATATCGCCAACAGATATGGTCCATCTGTGGTGTTACTCTCCAGGGAAGACAACCCGATTCATACAATGCATTCGGCACCAGGTAAGAACGGCGATACAGCCCTGGCACCAGGGCGATTTCCACCAGATTCCCGCTATCTACATCCTCAATATGGGAAATCCCGGAGTACATTTTTGAGTACGGCCCCCAGGATTTCAAAGAGGTAACATCATGTGAGTTAGTGAGAAGTGTCCCGGCAAGTAATAAGACAATTAACACGTTCATATTATCAATTCAGAAGCAACTTCGCAAGAATGGGAGCCAAGGTGTTGGCATAAGAAACAAAACCTATATCCGTGAAATGGACGCCTTCCACCGTGCCCACATTATCTTGTCCGAGCATCTCCATCGAGCTCACCATATAGATGTTCTTCTCTCCGGCCGCAACGAGATCGTCGAAAACTTTATGGAAAGCCTGATTCTTTTCCCGAATCATTTTGTCCCGTCCCTCATCGAAGCGGATTCCAGGATAATTCGGATGGTCCACAAATACTACCGGGACATCAGGATGGGCTGCACGGAGAATGCGATAAAAATCCGCCTCCTTTTCCAGATACAATTCCGGCGTTCCGTTCTGGGTATTATCCAGCACAAACACACCAGGATCCGGGTATGCTGCCATCAAGCGGGCAATTTCCATATCCAGAAGAGCGTTCCCGCTGAAGCCCAGATTGATTACCTGCCGGTCAAGTATCCGTGATAACTGTGCCGTGCCGCACATTCCCGGATGCGACGAACTGGCGCCCTGCAGAATGCTGGTCCCATACATGACGACGGCCTTCTCTTTTCGTGGAGAATTCAGTTGAGGGGCCTCAACGCTGTAACCCTCCGGCACTCCTATCTCCAATTTGCCCACCCCGTCATACAGGCTCAGGTACACCATATATTCGTGCATGCTGCCCTTCAATTTAGAACAGCCAATTTTGTATGATGCCTCATTCCCACCTTTGGGAGGACGCGCTGTATTCACATAGACCCATTCTCCCTCGTCAAAAACGTAAAGAGCGAGGCCACGTACCGTGCAGGCAGTCATGTTAACAGATGGCGTCACAAAAAGTGAATACCATCGAAAATCATAGACTCCGGCATCTGAACGAAAACGGACATAAATACCTGCGCTGTTCCGGCCGAGTTTCCATACGGCAGGACGGATGCTTCCTTCCAGCGAGGCTGGAAGCCTTGAAAAGGATTCGTATGTACTATCGCATACTTTTCCAAACACAGGAAGCGTTGTGGCATCGGTATACACATAGTCCTGGGCATAAGAGGATACCATCCCCAAAAAGGCCAGGACTAGGGGAAGAACAAGTTTTTTCAGCATAGTTAATCAATCAGTTCTTAGTTGAGAGGCCTCCGTATCGTCCGGCACGCGAGGCAGTACCCGTCCATTGATGGAAACGTGGTCAAAACTAATATCCTCAGTATTGACAAGGGTATATGCAGTTTTACAATCCTCGAAGGTGATATTTTCCAAAGCTATGTTCCGTATCGGATATCCTTCCACACCGATGGCATAGAATCCGCATTCCTTCGATTTCCCGCCGCGGATATTGCTGATTCTGAAATTCTCAAATCGTGTCGGATGGAACCCTCCCCTTCCTCCGTGATAATTGTTTTCGAAACGGATGAAGGCCGTGCGGACAGAGTCGATGGCAATCCCATCCACCCAAACATTGCGAATAAAACCTCCCCTGTCAAGATTTGACTTGAAATAGATCGCGCTGTGGCAGGATCCGACATGAACATCATACATATAGACATTCTCCACACCTGCCGCCATTTCGCTTCCGATACAAAGCCCGTTGCAGCGGGAACTGAATTCGCAGTTGCGAATGATGATTCCCGCCGTTTTCTGACCAATTCTCCATGCATCCTGATCTCGTCCGGCCTTGATGGCGATGGCATCGTCGCCCGTATGAAACACGCAGTTCTCTATCAGCACGTTGGTACTGTACTCGGGATCGCAGCCGTCATTGTTCAGATTCCAACTGTCAATGGTAACGCCACGTACCGTCACGTTGTCACAGAAAAGCGGATGAATGACCCAATAAGGGCTGTCGTGGATGGTAATGTCTTCAATCAGCACATTCTTGCAGCCAAAAGGCTCAATCATATTGGGCGGCATAATGGAGCGGGCGCCGAAGAAGCGTTCCCTAACGGGGACAAGGTCGATGCCCATTTGGCGGAGCGTATCTTGCTGGGCAGAACGCTGGGGACGCATTCTTGCAAATCCATTCCGGGCGTTGCCATTAATCACTCCTTTCCCGGTGATAGCGATATTGTTGCAGTGGTCTGCACGAAGGAAGGAAGCGTAATTGTACATCTGTGTTCCTTCCCAAACCGTCAGTTCTTCCGGCAAATAGTCAAGAGGGTTACTACTGAAAACAAGCTCGCAACCTTCCGGGATATGAAGATTGACGTTACTCTTGATATTGACGCTACCCTTACAAAAGACTTTTCCGACAGGGAGGACGACACGGCCACCGCCTTCATCGCTGCAACGGGTAATAGCCGCATTGATGGCCTCCCGACAGTCTGTGACGCTGTCCGCGACGGCGCCAAAATCCTCGGCCGGATAATCCACGGCGCGGAATTCCGGCGCATGGATTCGGGCAAGAACCGCCTTCGCGCCCTCCGGCAACCTTCCGGTACAGGCCGGAAGGGCTGCCAGAGCGACGGCGAAAGACAGTCTGATGATATTACGAATGAACCGGACCATTATTCCCCCCACAAGATATCGTCCTCCTCCTGTTCGATCTTGACTTCGTAATTACTGCCGCAGATAATATGTTCCATGTAAACCATTGTCTGTATGCAGGCAGGCTCTTCGTATATTTTCTTTTCCATAAAGCACATTCATTTAGATTTTCATACAACGGACAGGAAGACCGAATGCTGAGCGTGCAGCTTCGTTAATCTTGACATTCTGGGAAGAAGGGGTCATCAGCAGGGAATACGCATGCATATTTGTCGTAGCGCCTGGCGTCGCGCTCAAATTTGCCGCCCAGTTACGTACAGTCACACCTGCATCTGTCAGCGTTCCTCCATTCAGATAGCCGCCGGCAGGGTAGAATGTAGATACTGAAGCCGGATCGGTATAGATGACTCCATCTGATTGCCAGGTCATGGCCGATGCCGTAAAGACAGTATACCATGCATATCCATTCTGCACCGGGACGCAATAACCAGCAGGGCAAGGATCATAATTTGTCTTGTTCCTGTTAGTACTATTCCAGAGGCTCTGTGCATCATCAGCCTGTGAGGCCGTGGAAATCCATGTACGATAATCATTGGCGTACAAGAAAACAGTCGGATGCGCGACTGTATATCCAATTGCATCCGACGAGACATCTGCATTCTTGGAAGAGACACCTGAGATGGACACCCCGGAATTGAACACACAAGAGGCTTTGTCGGCCGGGAAAGGATCCTTTCGGCCCCACTGATAATAGAAGCCATAGGCTCCGGTACCGCTTTTGGACGTAGCCCCCAGATTGATGTCTGACATCAACCAGGCATTATTCCGCCCATAATGATGTGGCGCCATTTCGCTTTCCGGCTTACACCAGATATGCCAGCTCCAGACAATTTTCCCATCCGAATCCAGCACAGCCAGAACTGTACTTCCATTTGCATTTGCCGGGGCACGGAAATTCACTGCTCCGCTGTTTCCTAAACTGACAAAGTCCACCTTGTCTTCACTGCTGGTCGCCCAAAGCCATTTAGCCGTATAACCATCAGTGGCTGGCTTGGACCCAGTAAAGACGTTGGTCATATCGACCTTCTGAGCCGCAAACTTGTAATAACCACCCTCTGGAATCATATAGCAGTTCGCACGGTTTAGGCTATATCCTTTGGTGCTATTCGCAGCAACCAGATCAAAGAAAATCGGCTGCGCCTTCCTGTCGTCTACGTGCTTGTCGATATTGGTCAGATTGATGGTATAAATCTTTTGCTCTTCGAATGCCTTCTTCGGATTCACATTGAACTTGATCTCCTGGCCATTGGTCATCTTGAGGTCGAAGCAACAATCCGCATTCGTCAGATCCACCGGATAGATGGCCACCCAGGCATGCTGGGCCGTGGACATGTTCGCCGTAGCGGGGAAATTAATCACCAGTTGCTTTCCGGCATCCACGTCAGCTGGTTCCAGTGCACCTGTAGTTAGATTCACGTTGGCATCGCCCACGAAGGCCGTGTTGGCGGTAATGGTCACCGACTCGGCGATAGCACCGCTAAGGCAACTGCCCGTTCCGTCCACGACAATGTCCAGCAGGGCAAGAGGATAACGGAAACGCATGGAATAGTTTTCATCGCTGCTGCTGAAAGTGGCTGATCCGAACATAAAATCGCTGGCCCCTACCACACCATTGACATCTGACACCTGGGACACCTGCAACGGAAGGCTGAGAGTCAAAGCTGATGGATCAGACGCATAACTGTCCTTGTAGGGATATACGGCGTAGAGTTTGAACGGATCACTGCCGGCAGTAAGTGTGCCGGTAAAAGTTCCGATGCGTTCCCCCACCGACGTCGCGGTCAGGTCAAAACGAACATTGTTGTTCGCTGAACTACCTTCCTCCCAGACGCTGAGAGCGTCGCCCGATTTCCAGTAGATAAAGAAGTCCGAACCAAGTTCGGTTTTCGTTACCGCATCCGTGGAGGCTGTCAGGCTAAAATTCCCTTCTGTAACGACCACATCGGGGATTTCCGCATCCTGCGGAGCCTTCGCTTCCTTGCTGCAGGAGAACATCGCCGCCGACACGACAAGGAAAAGTGGAATAAACTGTTTTGTTTTCATAAATGATTAATTATTTGGTTATTGATTATTATTCAATTCGTTATATAGCATCAGGAAAGCGCCTGTCGCATAAGTCTGTCCGCCGGTCCGATGTCTGGAATAATAGTAATCCCTGTCACCGATGCAAGTCCCCTCACAAACGCCCAAAAGACCGGTCCGTTCAGAAGCCGTATCCTCGGAAAATGGCAGGCATTCATTCGAAAGCCAGGTATACGCCTTACGGGCCATCGCCTTATACTGGAAAGGCAACAGCCCCAGCCTTTCTCCCTTTGCCATGGCATAGGCAAACATAGCCGTACAGGAACTCTCCGGGAAATTCGCCCGGACAGGAGGCCGTGCCGGCAGCTGGCGCCACGCCCCGCTACAGCCATCCTGCCGACAACGAAGATACTGCATCATGGAAAGATACATCTCCTTGATTTCATCATAATGCGATGTATCCTTCGGAAGGACTTCCAATAGATCAACCAGCGTCATGGCCACCCAGCCATTTCCCCTTCCCCAGAATTCATCATTGCGCTGAAGGGGATTTGCATTCCACCCCCTCTGGCAGCACCCGTCCTCCAGGACATCCCGGGTCTGAGACCAGCCGTGATACCAGAGTCCTGTCTTAGCATCCCGAAGATAGGCAGCATGGGTCAACACCTGATTGACGCATTCTGTGACATAAGCCCAGTCACCGCTGGATCGGTAACACTGCAACAGGAAGATTTCCAGCATATAAAGACTGTCATCCCACAGTTCAACACGGTTTCCCCGATGAGAACAGGCGCCGTTTTCTGCACGGGGAATCTCCTTATACTGGACGAGAACTCTCCGCAGCGCCTCATCGGTTTGCGGTGTATTCCGGCCGATTTCCTGCAGGAATGAGAAACCGATGCCGGCAGCTACGCCATTAGGATGACGGCCATGTGCACTAGGGGCAAGCCGGGTCATTACATCGGCCACATACGCCTCTATCTCCGGACGTCTGGCTTCGTCACGCCGGGACATGTCAATCAGTGCCTTCATCAACACGGCGTCCCGCCAGTTGTACACAAACTTCTCCGGTGTAACATCCCGACGGATGGTCAAGTCATAGACGCTTTCCGGAGTACATACCGCTTTCCGTCCTGCGCCAAAGGCGTAAGACGTAATCCACACCAACAAGAGCGAAACCTGTATGAGCCGCTTAATCCTCATCTTCCGGATCACAGGCAAAACGGAAACCGATATAATTGCTGTACGTCACTGTTCCGGTAATCGCATAGGCATCCCTGGAACAGCACTGGAAGGTACTCGTCACACCTCGTTGTGCTCGTCCTCCACGAATCACAATCAGTTTATTGGAAGGCATCGCAGACTCTTTATAAGTGGCCGAATAATTGACGTACCACGATGAAGTCATTTCCTGGGCATTGCCGGACATATCATAAAGGCCGAGTTGGTTGGGACGATACTGCCCGACGTCCTCGCAACGTAGACGAGCGGTTCCATTCGCCCATACAGCAATGTCGTTGAGGTCATTGCTGCCACTGTAACGATACATCGGCACGGCCGGGTCATTCGAATAAACGTTGCCACGGGCTGCGACCTCCCACTGGGCCTCCGTAGGAAGATATCCCCCGAAGAAACGGCAGAACGCTTCCGCACCATAGAAACTGACACCGGTCGCAGGACAATTGACATATTGCGGATCCACTTGCCATTTGCCGTCCGCATAGAAGATGTCGGTATATGCATCAAACAGAATCGCTTCTCCTTTCCAGGTGCCGTCTTTGACGACCGAACTTCCATATGCATTGAGGAATTCACAGAACCACTTATTGGTAACTTCGTATTTCGCAATACAATAGGGAGAAAGCGTTGCCTGTGAAGGAGTTGGCGTAGCATTCTTTCCGACACTCTGGTTGACATTGAACTCCCCGTCATGGGCCTGGGAATACTTGGCCGGCATGGACGGCTGATCATAGTCGCCGAGCCACCCTATGAACACAGGGTTGACCGGCACCACTTTTACCATGCCGCCCTCGCAGTCGTAGGTAACGACGCGGAGCTTGGACACAGGTCCATATTGCGTACCGGTCTCAACTGTTTCTGCATAAGGCCTGACATAATAGACCTTTGCAGGGACCGCATCGCTGAAGGAGAGGGTGAATGTAGCATCCAGTGCCTCGAAGGATGCATTCTTGACCGTAGGTATCTTGTTGGTCGAGGACCAGCAGAAACCGCTGGAGATGATGGTGTTCCCCTGGGGATCTGTCACCGCGCTGCGGATTTTCAGTGAGGAATAGGTGTTTTCCAGCACTTCAATATCGGCGAACAACACCGGTTTGATATCCGGAGTAGCGAATGACAGCTCTTCTGAATAGCCGGCACCGTTTTCCGTCATCGCATAGGCTCGGACCCGGTATGTCGTTGCCACAGCCAAATCTGCTATAGTAGCACTGAAATTGTTCCCGGAGACACCACCCAGAACAGATTTTACACCATCGGCCCCGATTTCCAGTGTGACACTTGTGTTGGAGGTATAGACAAATCCCCTTCCCGTCACAGGATAATCCCCCTCGTCGTCAAGCGTAGCATTCAGCGTGGCTTCACTGGCATAGATATCCGTCACCCCTGTCATGCTTACACTGGGCAATTGGAAGTCCGTCGTGGAAAAAGTCATCTGCTTTCCGTAGATGACAGTCCCGTCTGCCATCACGGCAAAAGCCTTCATAAAATAAGGATGTTTCGGTATCAGTTCGTATGTCTTGAGGGAGAACTCCCCCTCGCCGGCATCGGTAGAGACACAGGGGCTGTCTCCGAAAGAAAACACTTCCGAAGAAGAGAAGCAGACCCCTCGACAAAGCATATTTTTCGTGCCTCCGCTTGTCGCCCCATGCAGGACAGCCGTGGAACTGGTGGCAGAAACGACCGGAAGGGTCTCCACCGTCGGAAGAGAATCTTCTTCCGCCTGCTGACATGACATCATACAGGCCACCAAAGGCAATAATATCCAAAAGAATCTGTATTTCATATTGTTCCTTGTCATAATTGTCCGGTGATTCCAAGTCCTACATCTTTCCCGTTAATGGAATAATACGCCTGGGAGCGATCGCTAAAATCAATACTGCTTCCATAAGCCTCTTTCTGGTCAAAATACCAATAGGCTTCTTTGGTATATTCAGGTTCCTGATCGGCATAAATCCACCTGTTATAATGGGCAGCCTTACCAAAATTGCCTTTGATACCGAGTTTAATGCCTTCGGGAGTAAGCACGTAGCACTCAAGTTCATCCCCTTCCGTATATACCTTTTGCTCTGGAGCATGGACTTCTGCAGACATGATACGCTCGCGAAGCGTTGCGAATTTTTCGTCCGTATCAATCCCTTTGTCCACCCGCCACCACATAATCACGCCGCCGAGCTCGTCCACAGTGGGCGTTGTTGCCTTGAGTTCCGTCGTGATACGCAGCGCCGTGCCATAAACATAAGCGGAATTGTTGGAATCGTAGGTAAGAAGCGGTGTTTTTGCCTTTCCATCCGTCCCGAAAGTAAACAGATATCGAATGGAAACGACGATATCCTCAATCCGGCAGAAATAGGTGCGGCCGCTATCTGTATTCAGTGCCTTTGCATCGCCGCTCATCGCAAACCAGTCAAGGATACGATCATTTCCTACCCACATTTCATCCACATAAGTACCAGGGACGATAATATGAGAGCGGAGATTGGAAGCCGATGGCGGATTATCCCGTCCATTACCGGCCTGAAGTGCCACAAATTCATTGTCGTGTTGGGAACGGGCGTATGCATCGCGGAAACAGGTCCACGCATGGGAGCCGTAATTACTACGCCCAAAGGGGTCGTTTCGCCCTTCCATATAGTGCGAATAATTGATGATCGAACGGTGGGCATCTCCGGCGACCACAACACTTAGTGTCTTTTCGGTTCCATTGCCGGTATAGTGGTGTCCTGCGCTGCTGATGGAGTATTTCCTGTCGATGTAATTGATGGCATTCATCGCATAGAAATCCTTCCCGGCAGCATCCTGGCCCATTTCCGGACCGAAGGTATAGGCTACGAGTCTTGGGTACGTCGCATTGATGGTTCTGTCGGAAGAAGATGGCTCCCAGGCAGCCAGTTGATTGTACCAGTACATACCATATCCGTTGATCAAGCCACCGGCAAGCTGGTCAATCTTTCCACCGCTCGACCCGCGGTAATAGCAGCGCGACATCGCTCCGCTCGACACGTTACCAGGCGTGAAATAGTTGGCAAAAATACTAAGCGAAATATAATCCTTGCATTTCTGCGCCACGGCTCGTGCGGCTCCATTCTTGGTGTATTTGGCCAAATAACCGATACACTCCGCCTGAACACCCGTGTATGTGGGAGAGTTGTGCTCATGGATGCCCCATTTACAGAGAAAATCATAGAACGCGTTCAACATGGAGTACCCCTTCTGGGCAATCTGCTCCGGTGTCAACTTGTGATCTACCCCCCAGGTCCTGTCTGAACGCAGATTCTCCCCGAGCGCAATCATATTCCACGTGCGCATGATATAGATATTCGAATAGCTGACCGCCACATTGTCGTGGTTCCACGAAGCATACAGCGCCCGGTCCACGAATTCGTCGAAGAGCTGCTTGACATCCTCCGGCCATCCGCCATAGTATTCAATAAGGGCAGGGCAGGCAAGTTCAAGGGCGAATTCAATATTGTTTTCATCGCTGAAATCACCTCCTACGGTCCGGGGTACCTTCCCCAGGTCCGGAAGCTCCTTTACTTGCTGGTCGCTGAACCTTTGCAACGCGACTTTTATGTATTTCACATCCATCCCCAGGTGGCAGGCCGACAGGATGAAATCGAAATAATACGTGGTATCAAAACCATCGTCACTGGCGTTCACCTGAATCCAGAGATCGTCTGTGCGTGGGTCTTTGTTAAAACCCGGCTCCCCTTTTTCCGCAGGAAGCACCGCGATTGAATCCGTACACCCCGCAATCAGAAAGAGCGGTAACATCATGATTCTAAATAGTCTCTTCATGTCGTATCCGTTTTAATTTCCCCACCCTTCGCTTTGTACAAGCGCGGGATTGACATCGATTTCGGACTGGGGTATGGCATAACGCCAGTTCCTCTTGGTGAAATTGCGTGTCGACACTTGGGTAAGTGCAAGGGGAACGCCATCGTAGCCAAGTATGTTTTGGTTGGTAAGGGCCTCATAATCAAAGTCGCTGTCATTGTGGGCGAACCAGCGCTGCCAATCCGGGTACAGATGGCCTTCGCCAGCCAATTCATAAACACGCTCATCCCGTATCAATTGACGCACGACGCTCTGGTCTCCCTGGCGGGATACGATGGGCATGTGGGCTCTTCTCCGCACGGCATCCAATGCGTCGAAAACCTCCGCGGAAGGACCAGAAGACTCATTGACGGATTCCGCATACAACAACAGCACATCAGCCCAACGGATCAACGGGATGTCGATTCCGGAATGACGCCGTATGGTCGTTTCGTTCCCCTCGTTGCAGAATTTTCTCCAACAATAGTTGGTATTGGAACTGTGGTTGGAACGCATACAAGCGTATGGGGCCGTCCTGGTATCATACGGCGCCCGGTATTCGTAGGTTATGTTGTCCTTCCCGACGAAAAGTCCATAAGGACGGATGATGCTTGCATCCAGTCGTGGATCGCGGGAGGCAAAGAAATTGTTTACCGCATCTCGGTTGCTCCAGTCTGGAGCTACGCCGTTGTACTTACTGCCGTCAGCCATCAAGTAACTGTCCACAAGTTCTTTGGTCGGGATAGAGGTATTCGTGCCGGCACAATTGGCGCTACGATTGGAGTACAGCAGGTCTAAGCGGCTCCCATTGCCATAAGTATTCACACAATCAATAACCAGCACGCTCTCATTATTGTCCTCCCCCTTCTGTGTAAAGAGTTCGGCATAATCCGAATAAAGCGAATACTTGTCCGCACTATGGCTGTTTTCCTCTATGATGAGGGAAAAAACATCGGATGCAAGCGCAAAATTCCCTGCATACAAATAGATTTTACCCAATAAAACAAGGGCAGCACAGCGGTTTGCCCGACCTTTTTCGTAAGAACGCCACGGAAGCTTTCCGGCCGCCTCCTGAAGGTCTTCAATCATCAGATGCCGCACATCCGCGGGAGTACTTCTGGGACGATAGGCCTTATCGTAATCAGGCATCGAAGTATAAAGGGGCACACCGGGATCCTGAGACTTGTGTCCGCTATAAAAGGTAAGAAGATCGAAATAATACAAGGCGCGCAGGAAATGGACCTCGCCCATATAAAGATTGAACGTTTCCTCATCCAGCACGGTCTTCATGCGCGGAAGGTTGTCCAAAGCAAGATTACAATACTGGACGCCCGTATAATCCGCCAGCCATTTGTTGGAAAAGATGCCATAGGACGTAGTTGCCGAATTGTTGCAGAAATAGCGGCACCCTGTATCGTCGAAACCGGTTCCCCAGGCAAAAGCATACTTCGTATAGGTATCGGTCATCGCGTTGCTTGAAATACATCCCGCGGGGCTGTACGGATCCGAACCGATGTTGAAGCATTTGATGGGGGAATACGCTCCGACAACGCCAAGATCCGCATGTTCTTTTGTCGTCCACATCTCCAGCGAACCGATCCCGTCTTCCGGAGCCGTGTCAAGAAAGCCTGTGCAGGAGGATAAACTGGCCACCAGCACAAGAAGCGATAGTTTGAATATCTGTTTCATCATCATTGCCGCTAGAATGTAAGACTTACACCGAAGATAAACCTCGAGACATTGGGATAATTGGAACTGGAACCATTTTCGGGATCCAGTCCCTCAAATCGCGTGATAGTCAAAAGGTTTTCTCCCGTGAAATAGATTCTCGCCTTCGAGATGAACGGACTGGTCCATCTCTCAGGAAAAGTATAACCCAGGGTCAGATTGCGAAGTTTGGCATAGGATGCATCTTGAAGCCAGTAATCGTTGTTGACCGTGTTTCTGCCGCCATCATTGGTGGTAAGGGCAGGAATGGTGCTATCTGGATTGGACGGTGACCAGGCATTCAAGAATTTTTTGTTGATGACAGAGCCATTCTTGAGCACATTCGTATACCAGGTTCCATTCAGGTACTGGGAGATACCAGCGACTCCACTAATCATCATTGAGAAATCGATCCCCTTCCACGCGGCATTCAATGTAAGTCCGAAGAAATGGCTGGGATAGGAATGGCCTTTGATTACACGGTCTCCATCGTCAATCACCTTATATCCTTTTTCCCCCTCCTTCTGCTGGTCCTTGTAAATAAAGTCTCCCGGCTGGGGTGTGGATGGATAGAACACATATCCGTCCGCCAGCATCCGGTCTATCTTCTCCTGGGAAGCGATGCAGTCCACCTCCCGAACATACCAGTCGTAAATACCATATCCTTCCAATAGAATGCGCTGTCCGCTGTATGTGGGAATGCTTCCATGGTATTTCACTACTTTATTCTTTACATAGGTATAATTCGCAGAAATGCCGTAATGAAAATCTCTGGCGAGTGTGCTCTTCCAAGATAATTCCGTTTCGATGCCTCTGTTTCTGACTCGCCCCGCATTGGTGTATGGAGCCTCCAGGCGGCCAAAAACTCCCGGAATCGCTGCTCTGATGAGAATGTCATTCGTAAGCTTGTTGAATGCGTCTATGGTCCAGTTCAGACGCCCCGTAAAGGCACTCAAGTCGATACCAGCATTGGTCATGGCTGTACTTTCCCAGACCAGAGCATCATTTACGATGGCGCTCACGCCTGCACCGGGTACCGTTTTCCCGTTAAACACATAACTCCGACGCTCATACATCAGTTGAGTGGCATAGTCACCAACGGCATTGTTGCCTAACTTTCCCCATGAGGCGCGAAGTTTCAGATTATCCAAATGAGGGACTTGGAACCACGGCTCTTCCGAAATCCGCCATGCAGCCGAAAAAGAAGGGAAGAATCCCCAGCGATGTCCGGGGGCAAAGCGAGAAGAACCGTCCGCGCGGGCATTGGCTTCAACCAGGTAGCGTCCCTTCCAATCATAGTTTATTCTGCCGAAGACAGATTGGACAGCACTGTCAGTACTGTTCCCTTTCATAGCAGATGGCGTAGCCGCCGCATCCATCGTAGGCGTGGAAGCACTCAATACGTCCATAGCCTGCGCATAGGTATAATGATAATTGTTGTACTCCTGATTGTAGCCAATTGTGACGGAAAGGTTATGCGACGGGGATTGCACAAGCACATCCCAAGTCAAGAAAGAATCCAGGAAAAGCGCGTATGTAAAGCCGTTTTGCTCTGTCAACTGATTAGAGGTCGTACCTGTCGTTATTAAAGTCGCATTGTTCTTCAAGTCCCACATTACGACATCCGGATAGTTCATCTGGCGAAGCACATAGAAATTGCCGTTACCGGCGACGCTGTTGTGCCAGATTAGATTCGGAAGGAACTTGATATCCAGTCCCAGTTTCCCGTTAATCTTGTAGTTGGACTGTATTTTGTCGTAGGCTGAGTTGGCAGCAAAGATATTACCGGCTTGAGCATTACCGCCCGGAGCCCATTCGCCGCCAAAGCGCCCATCGCTGCTTCTGGGAAGGGTACCCGGCGAAGAATTGGAAATGGACGCCATGGCCTGGGACACTTCAATGGCATTCTTACGGCCATAATAGCCGTTGATATTGGCGGTTAGTTTCAGCCACTTTGTGACATCCGCGCCTATGTTAGCCCGGACGGAATACCGCTTATATCCGGTGCCTTCCATCGTACCCTCGTTCTGGAGATATCCAACGGAAACCAGATACTTGACGCTTTTGGTCCCGCCAGAAGCCTGCAGGTTATGTTCTTGAAGGAAAGACGGACGAAAGACTTCGTTGAACCAGTCTGTATTACAGTAGATTTCATTCACGCCGGCATGATCTCTCCATTCCCGGATAATGTCTTCACTATACGGTTTTACTGAACCGGCATTGGCTGATGCCTGGTTGATCGTGTTCATATACGTGACATAGTCACTCACTACATCAATCGGCATGGCAACGCTCTGCCAGCCAGCCTTTCCATTATAGTTGATCTTGGACATGCCTTCCTTGCCACTCTTGGTCGTAATGAGAATGACGCCATTCGCCGCGCGGGAGCCATATATCGCCGAAGATGCCGCATCTTTAAGCACGGACATGGACGAGACATCGTTGGGATTGACATCGTTCATGGATCCTATTACGCCGTCGATGACCACGAGTGGGGAAGAATTGTTCAGCGTGCCAAGCCCTCGAATCGTGATGCTTGCTTCATCGTCCCCAGGCTCGCCCGAAGACTGCTGGGCCAAAAGGCCAGACGCAACACCCTGCAGTCCGGCAGAAAGGTTGGTCAAAGCTCGGTTCTCTCCAGTTTCTTCCAAATTGACGGCTGAAACGGAACCTGACAGATTGACCTTTTTCTGAACGCCATATCCAACCACAACTGTGGCTTCCAGGAATTGCGTATCGGGAGTCAGCGTAATGTCGACTGTCTTTCTTCCGGCGACGGGAATCTCCTCTGTTTTATAACCAATAAAAGAGAATACTAAAACATCGTTCGAGCCTGCTTTGATTAAATACTTTCCGTCCAGGTCGGACACCACGCCTTGTCCGGCTTGTCCCTTAATTAAGACAGCGGCGCTAATCAGCGGTTCTCCATTCTCATCGAGAATGGTCCCCCTGACCATCTCCGAATCCGCAGGAGGGGGGGGTAAAGCCAGGGCCTTCCGGCTCACGTAAATATTACGCCCATTGATGCTCATTTCGATACTCTGCCCTTCGAACAACTTGGTCAGGAGTGGCTCAATGTCCTCATTCTCCAGCGAAAGCGAAACAACACGCTGCAAATCCAGGCCCTCCGATTTGACGACAATCGAATAGCCGGACACCTTTTGTATCTCCGCAATGGCACGACTGATGGGCACATTCCGCACCGAGACCGTCACTTTCTGAGCTGACAGGACCCATGGGAGGAAAAAGAAAAATACTGTCAGTATGCCTATATTGAATCGCTTCTTCATTTTGTCAGATAAATGTACTTGTCTTTCTTACTAATACGGAATTGTCCACCCGTATTAAGGGCTGCCAGAATATCATCCAGGTCCTCTCCATTGATAAAAGATGCCAGATAACGCTCCGAGGCGAGCGACGAGTCCTGTACGACAATATTGGCATCGAAATGTCTGTTAAGCGCAGCCGCAATATCTGACAAACGCTCGTTGTCAAAGTGCAGACCACCTGCGCTCAGCACATTCTCATAGTAATTAATGGCAAACGACCTGCGAAAAAGAGTCTCTTCGGTCTTGTCATACTTCACCATTTCACCGGGCACCAAAAATACCGATCCATGCTTCCCTCGAAGACTGATCTCAACAGAACCCTCAAGGAGCGCCACCTCATCTTCCTCATCACCAGGAAAAGAACTGACCTTGAACCGGGTACCGTGAACGGTAATATCCATATTGCCCACCCCGACGACAAACTTCTTTCGCGCATCCTTTGCCACATCCAGAAAGGCCTCTCCGGAAAGCATGACTTTCCGTTCCTGCCCGACGAATTTCTCGGGGTAATAAATGGTACTACACGGTTGAAGGCGAACGACACTGCCATCCGCCAGTTCAATGTCACGTGTCTGAGCAACCGCCGTCGATTCTTGCAGCCACTGAACATCTGCGCCTGCTGCCTTGTGAAGAGCCCATACGCTCAGTAACAGCAGTGGAACTGAAATAGCAGCGGCGACTCTCATCAGTACCGTGCTCCACTGGCGCATCTTCTTTCTCCTCTCAATTCCGGTCCTTTGAGCAAACGTGTGATAAGCCTTGTCAGAAAGCTCACTGTCTTCGCCATTAATACTGTCAAGCATTTTACGAAGAATGACATCTGTCTGTTCTTCGTCTTCGTGTTCCATCAGGAACTTTTTGAATTCATCATTGTTTCCCATACATAATGGGAACACAAAAAAAGGGGGTACCCCCAAAAAAGAAATAGGAATCTTTAGGAAAGAGTTTTCCTGATATCTTGAAGGGCGAGGGTAATCTGCCGCTCAACTGTCTTTTCGGACACATTCAGTTCCCGCGCAATCTCCTTGTTGCTCATACCTTTTCCCCTACTCAAACGGAAAACAGTACGCCGCCGCTCGGGTAATTGTTCGACCCTGGATACAATCTGCCTGAGGGTTTCATCGGCACTAAATGATGACTCAACCGATTGTCCAGAGGGAAGAGACTCACCTAACTCGGCAGAAATCTCTTCAGCGAACTTGCGATCTCGGAGAAAATTGATTGCCGCACGCTTGACAAGAACATAAAGATAATTCGAGATGGACAATCCTTCAACCAGTTTGGATCTATTCAGCCAGACCTTCATAAAGGCCTCCTGCACAAGGTCCTCTGCGGCTTGACGGTCATCAATGATTGCATCTGCAAACTTGACGAAGCGGACATAGTATAGCTTGAACAGGGTTTCATAACTTGAATTGTCCCCCTGTTTCAAACCGGCTATGAGAATGGCCTCATCCATCTGTCTTTTTTCTAATGAACGACCAAAAATAAATCTTTTTATTCAGAAAGCCAAATACGTCTCACACCTTCTTAATTGGCATATGCAGGAAACGGGCAATATCGGCAGACAAGGCTGGACTGTGTTTTCTTATCAGCTGGAATAGCTCGTATTTCTTTCCCATATCATAAGTGAGGATTTCGTGAATATCATCAAGTTTCAATTCACGCATTACAATAGCCACCATCTTAACGAAATGCTCGTCAGTTTTTCCAATGAACACCTCGTTCAAGTCGTGCTCGCTGCCCGTGGTTGAATGCATCGCCACAAGCATATTGTCATAGCTTCCAAAAAATCTTATGGTCTCCTCATAATCAATGACATTGTAAGTAGATATAATGAAATCCGTCAGTCGCTGGGATTCTTCATACGACAGCGGCCTGAACAACCTCTTCAGTTGACAATGCTTTAGAGGCTTTGATGCCTTGAACTGCGTTTCAACAAACTTGACGGCCTTTTTGAGCGGCCAAGATGACTGTCTGATTATAAGAGGTTTGGAAAATGGATTCCTGGAAGCATAATACGCAAGAAATGTCCATCGGTAATCTTCAGCCCTTTCCGCCAGCCTTCTTTCCACAGGATTGTTCCCGACATAGACAATATTGCTCCTCGCCTTTTTGTCACCAATCTTTACAGCACTTCCGAAGGGACTTGAAAAGACGCTACCCTCTGTACCGCAGAAGGAATTATACTCTCTTGCATAATCCCCTGTCCATCTTTGTTCAAATTCTGAAAGACTTTGGGCTGAAGCCGCCTTTACAGAAAGGTGTATATGATCCGGCATTGGACACGCTGCAAGTATTGTTACATGATAGCGCCTGGCAGCGAGACAAACGTGTGTGAACCACACGAGATAATCACTGTAGGTGTAGAACAATAACCCTCCGTCTGCTGTCCTTTGGTAGCAGTGAATGACAATGTCTCTTTGAAATGCCCTTTTCCGACTCTTCATTATCAATTCTCATTTAAGGCCGTACGGATAATTCCGTCTTTCACCTGCGAATGTAAGAATCATTATCAATTCTTCCAAATTACATTTTTGGCTCATTCCGGACTCTGCCCATTTTGCCGTAAAATGCAAAACGCCAATAGTCAACTATTTACGCATAATCGTCTATGCATATTTACATAGACGATTTTACGTAATCAACTACAGACCAGAAACTTACATTTTACGCCAAATCAACGTAAAAAAGTGAAAGGGCTTCCTCCACAGAAAGAGCCTCCGCAAGACGATAGTCCCCGCTGCGGGAGCGGATAAGGCCGGAAAGGTGGGCGCCGCTGCCGAGGGCTTCGCCGAGGTCGCGGGCGAAGGCGCGGATGTAGGTTCCCTTGGAACAGACGATGCGGATACGGGTCTCCGGGAGGCCCAGCGCAGCGGTGTCTGCCACGTGAATGCGGGATGAGGCCGCACTGCCGTCAGGTAAAGCGTCGGCTGCAGGGGTGCTCGTAGCAGGACGGGCAGGGGTAAAATCCAGCAGTTCGATTTCGGAGATGACGATACGGCTGCGATGAAGGGTTTCCAGGGCTGTGGCATCGATTTCGGAGAAACGGCCGCCGCGATAGAGCCGCCGGGCCACTTCGTAGGCGCGGACGCCGTCGACAGATTTGGCGCTGAAAAGAGGCGCTATCTGCTCCTGCTCCCCCAGGAAACCCTTCAGGGCCTCCTGGACCGCTTCCTGGGTGATATGGGCATAGGGAAACGTCCGGTCCACTTCTTTCTCCAGATCGTAAGAGGGGGTCGTCGCCCCGAAACGGATGGTGGCAATATACTCCTTGTCATGGTCCTGCAGCTGCTGGGCCCGGCGGCAAGCCGGGCCGATGCAGACCAGCAGGACGCCGGTCGCGAGAGGATCCAGCGTCCCGGCATGGCCGACTTTCAGGTTCTTCTTGCGGAAATGCCGGATGGCGGCATACTTGAGTTTCCGGATGACATCCGCCGAGGTCCACCGATACGGCTTGTCCACCGCGAGGACGATGCCTTCGGGGTAATCGGCGATGTCATGGGACAGGGTCATCGGCAGGGAATCTTCTCGATGCGGCGAAGATGCCGTCCGCCCTCGAAGGGCGTGTCCAGCCAGGTCCGGACGATGGCCGAAGCGGTCCGGTACGGGATGAAGCGCGCCGGAAGGACCAGCACGTTCGCATTGTTATGGGCCTTCACGAGACGGCCGATTTCCGGGGCCCAGGCCAATCCGGCACGGATACCGGCGTGGTGGTTCAGGGTGATGGCCATCCCGTTTCCGGTGCCGCAGAGGGCGATGCCGAGGTCCACTTCACCTGCTTCGACGGCCGAGGCCAGCCGATGGGCAAAATCCGGATAATCCACACTCTGGAGGGTATCCGTCCCGTAATTCACGACGTCGATTCCGCGCGTACGCAGCATCTTCACGAGTTTGTTTTTATACGCGACGCCAGCGTGGTCGTTGCAAATACCGATTTTCATTCGATTCCAGCTTCAAAAGAGGTAAGGACGAGACCCGGCAGTTTCACCAGCTTGCGGCGGGTCACCGCCACGGTGCCGGTCTTGGTATAACTGGTGCCGCTGATAGGGGCATCGGATGCATCACAGTAGACAATCTGAAGGCCCGTCAGAGTCCCGGTCGGGACCGGCACATAGAAATGGCGCGTGTTCGTCCCGCTTTCCGGCGGCGTGAAACGGATCCGGACCGAACTCGCCCCGGTCCCCATCACCGCCACCGGAGCCGCATCCTCAAGATTAACCGCAAAATCTCCGGTCACCTTCTCATTGAACGTCACCAGGATGCTGTGGGCCTTGGTCGGGACATTCTTGTAGCGGATCCGGACAATGCCGCCGACATGCTTGAATGCGAGCCCCTGACCTTCCGTATAGCGGGCGACCATCAGCGGATAGGAATCCGTCGTATCGGCCGGGTACGTGTACTCCTCTGGGTAATGGACCGTCAAGGTCGTCCCCGACAGGCTGTGCGCACCGCTGGGGTAGACCGCGACGGTCGAGGCTTCGGCCCCTTCCGGCAGTACCGCGCTGAACGTCACGGTGTTCGTTCCCCCGCCGGAGGTGACCTTCATCGGCGAAAACGCCCCGGCCGTCGTCCAGATGTCGGCGGCATCCCAGCTGTTCCAGATGAATTTCCCTTCATCGGATACATTGGATTTCGTGTCCATATCCTCTGCGAGGGCTTCCCGCGTTGCAGGAATCGACAGGAGCCCCTCCGGTGCGGAGAGGGGTTTCGCGCAGGCGGCCACAAGGGCGGCGGCGCCGAGATAGATGGCAATGCGTTTCATATCAGCATACAAGGTTTAACAAGACATGACAGCCTCCCGGCAGACGCGGACGGCTTCTTCATCCGGCCGGCAGGAAAGCTGGAAACAAGGGATGGTCATGGCCAGTCGTTCGACCGTCGGGATGATCTTATCCATGATGGAACTGTCCCAGCGGATGGTCGACGTCGCGGCCACTACGCTCGCGTAGGCCTGCAGCGGGTCCAGGCGTTCGATCCGGTTCTCCGGAGCCTGTTCCAGCCGCACCAGGGCGCGCACCGGGGCGACGACCCGGCGGTAGCAGAGGGTCTTTCCGCTCCAGGGCGTTCCATAGACCAGGACTTTACCGTCCTGGAGCCGGATAATCGGATTATCGTCGTTCATCAGGTCGGACTCCTGCACGTACTCATGCCAGAGACGGCTGTGGGTACTCTTTCCGGTTCCGCTTACCCCGAAGAACAGCTGGGCCTTCCCCTCCAGACGGGTGACAGACGCATGGAGCAGAATGGTGGACAGCGCGGCGGATGCAAAGGTAAACTGGATCATCAGGGACGTATTGATCTGCATCAGGGTTGTCCGGGCCCCCATGCGCTCACAGGGATAATAATCCCCTTCGCTGTAGTCCTCGTTCATCACGAAATAACCCGCACGGACTCCCTTGGCCGGAAAATACTCATACAGGGTCTTTCCGCCCAGGCGGTAGCCATAATAGAACGGAAGGATCTCGTCGACGGCCGTCATCAGCTTCCACTGAGCGCGCGAGGCTTCCAGCTCCGCCGGCACCCCGGCATGGACCCGAAGGGTCAGAAGCGGCGTCGAAGCACTCTCCTCAAAGGGGGCATACTGCTCGAAATCCAGGTCGTGGCGGAAGGCATCCTTCTCCTCCGGAGAGAGCGTATCCCACTTTTCCCGGGTCATCGCTTCCTTGCCCATCAGCTGTTCGTTGACCGACAGGCTTTCCGTCCGGTCCGCCGGCACCGGAATGATACCGATGTCTTCTCCCCGCCGGAGGCGTTCCACCAGCTGCTTCTGCTCCCCGGTCAGTTCCTTGAAGGTCCAGGGCGTTTCCAGCCGGACGCAGATGATGTGTCCGGCCAGACTATAATATTTTTCGTTCCATGCCATATCTTGCAAAGATAGAAGATTCCCGCCACAATTGCAACCGCTAGCGCAGCACTTCGATCAGGCGGTCCGGATAATTGGAGATAATGGCGTCCACGCCGTAGTCCGCCATCTTCTGAATGTCGCTCTTCTCGTCCACCGTCCAGGGCACGACCTTGACGCCAAGGGCATGGCAATACGCCACGTTCTCGGGGGTGACATCCTCATAATGCGGCGACCACCACTCGGGGATGAAATCCAGTTTCCCAAGAAGCTGCACGACATCCTTCACCTTGGATGTCAGATAGGATAGTTTCACCTCCGGATATTTCGCCCGCATGTAATTGAGGGCGCGGACATCGAAGCACTGGACGACCAGCCGGTCTCCCAGGTTCTTGGACAGAAGCAGCGGGATGCAGGTATCCACAAAGGTCTTGTAATCCGGCCAGAGCGTGCCCTCGCCCTTTCCGGTACGGGACTTGACCTCGATGTTGTACCGCATCGGGGAAAGGCCCTTCTTCCGGGCATAATCCTCGATGAAGTCAATCAGGTCCGACGCCAGCGGCTTGTGTTCGGAGACTTTCTGCTGGGTCGGCCACTGGTCCACTTTTCTCAGCCCCACCTCGTAGCGGACGACGCTGTCGTAAGGCATCGTATAGATATATTCCTTCGGATCATCCTTCCCGACCAGCGAACCGTCCGGGCGGATGGCGTAGCGGGAATGGAAATAATTGTCGTGCGAGACGACAACCTTTCCGTCGGAAGAAATCTGCAGGTCGAATTCCAGGGTATTGATCTTTTTCAGGTCCATCGCCTTGCGCATGGACGAAACCGTATTTTCCGGCATCAGGCCCGCCCCGCCGCGATGGGCCTGCAGGTCGACATAGGAGCGGTCCGTCGAGAGGGTCTCGGTCCACTCCCGGCCGTCCGGAGCTTTCACCGAGAAGGACACGAGACGGGCATACTGGGACGGCGATGCGGCGTAGTAATGCGGCGTCGCACGGGGGTTCTTGTACCCCGGAATCTTGTCTGGGTCGTTCTGGAACGCCGCCTCAATCTCCCGGACATAGACCGGAGAGACATCCGCGACGCATTTCGCCTTCTGCCAGGGGCCGCCGTCCTCACTCCAGCTGACCGTCCACCGCTCGTCCGCATCCCAGACATTCGCCAGGAGCTCATTGGCATGGTAGGATGCCGCGCCCATGGGAATGAATTCCGCCTGGAACTCGTCCGGATAATCGATATTGTGCCAACGCGAGGTGAAACATCCATCCTTGGAAGAGAAGATTTCATAGCCCCGCGGCGTGCCGTCCTTGCAACGGTCGGTCGACCACCAGGCTCCGCCGATGGAGGCGGCGTTGTGGTCCCGCACCGAAGCGGAAACCGTCCGCTTTTCCATCACATGGGTATGCCCGCTCAACATGTCCACCGGATAGCCGTCCAGGAGCGAGAGCAACTCTTCCGCCTGTTCGATCCAGACATTCCTCAGCCCCTTCTGGATGGGACTGTGCTGGGCGATCAGGATATGCGTTCCTTTCGGAACATAGGCCAGAAGGCCCTTCACGAAGTCCAGGGTTTCCCGGGAATAGCCTTCTGTGTAATTGTTGGAAGACTTGGACGGTTCCTCATGGCCGCTGGCGACGAACTGGATATTGTTCAGTCCGATGACAAGGTCGTTCCCCAGGAAAAAGGCATAATTATAGGGGCCGAAAGCCGCCTCATAGGCAGCGCCCGCCGCAATCCCGGACTGGTTCTGGATAAAGTCATGGTTGCCGATTACGGCGTAGAAAGGAATGCCGGTGGTCGCAATGGCCTCTTTATATGGAGCGAAGAATTCCAGATTGTTCCAGGCAATGTCTCCGAGCGCCATCCCGACCGTCGGTCGGGTGCCCCCCAGCCGCGCTGCCATTCCCCGGAGGTCTCCCAGCGGCTTGCCGGTGAAGCGCTTCAGATGCTTCTTGTTCGCCATCTGCGGATCCGACACCGAGAGAAGGTAATAATCCTTCGTGTTCCCGAACTTCTGCAGGCTGAAGTCGAAGCGCTTCGTTCCTTTCAGGGGAAGGTAGAACTGCGGAGCCCCGCTTTCAAAGTCCGCCACATAGCCCGAGGGCGTCACGACAAAGACAAAGCGGGCGTCCTTGTGGGTGGACAGTTTGAACGCGCCGGCGGCATCCGTCTTGGTAAAACGATAACCATCCGAAACAATCACACCGGCGAGGGCCTTTCCTTCGCAGGACACCGTCCCCTTCACCGTCTTCGCCCCGAGCGGAAGCAGGCAAAGGACAACGGATAGAAACAAAACTGCAACTCTTTTCATATCGTTACGTTATAAATTCTTTCAAAGTTAAGAAAAAATCTTTCTTATTGAGAACACTCTGCTGATAAAAATATTATCTTTGAGCTATGAAATTAAGAAATTTAATCAACATCGCCCTCTCTTTGGCCGTAGCTATCGGAGGGATATCCTGTAAGAAAGAAGCGCCCGAGACCCCGGGCACAACGGATGTCCAGTTCGCCGTTCCCGAAAAACTGGAAGTTGAAGCCAACGCAGAATCCATCTCCTTCCGGATCCAGTTCGGCAAGGCGCCGTCCCAAGGTGACAAGGTGCTCCTGGAAGACCAGGACCAGAAAACTTACGCTTGTCCCGTCACGACAGTCGGTTCCACTAATTTCAATGCCTCCGCCTCCGCACTTTGGTCGGAAGGGGCTAGTGACGGCCTTTACAAAGTCTATTTCCAGCGGGGCAGTCATCCGAAAAAACTCATGGGCGAAACCCGGCTGGTCATCATCTGGCCGCAGGACGAGGTCGAAGTAAAGCCTGCAGCCGGTTCAACGGTCTACGGACGGGTCAAATGCGAAGGAGAAGGGATCGCGGACGTCGTCGTCTCCGATGGCGTCGAAGTCGTGACAACCGACAAGGACGGAGTCTACCAGCTCGCTTCCAAGAAATACCACAAGCTGGTGTTCATCAGTGTCCCTTCCGGTTACGAGCCCCTCCGGGAGGGAATTCTTCCGCAGATGTTCCAGCCGCTGACAAAAGCCGCCTCCACTGCGGAGCGGGTGGACTTCAGCCTGCGAAAGGCAGAGGGACAGGACAAACACACCCTGCTGCTTTTCGGCGACATGCACCTGGCGCGGCGGACCAACGACCGGAATCAGTTCCAGGACTTTGTCCGGGATGTCAACGACTATGTCGGAGCCCATCCGTCGGATCACGTCTATGGACTCACCCTCGGCGACATGACCTGGGACCTGTACTGGATTACCAACAACTACGGATACAAAGACTACCTCTCTGACGCCAAGGCCATTACGGGGCTGACCATCTATCACACCATCGGCAACCACGACCACAGCATGTACTACTCCGGCGACTACGATACCGTCAAAGAGTACAAGGAGACCCTCGGTCCGACCTATTATTCTTTCAATGTCGGAAAGGTCCATTATGTCGTCCTGGACGATGTCTACTGCATCAACAGCGTCGCCGCGACGGATGAAAACGGCAACGCGTGTTTCAAGCGGGATTATGACGGAAAAATCGTAGACGAACAATTCAACTGGCTCCGGAAGGACCTGTCCTATGTTCCCACCTCGACCCCCATTGTCCTGACGATGCACATCCCGATGCTGAGCGCGGACGGCAGGTACTATTCCATTGCGAAAGCCAGCGAAAACACCCTGGTGAGCATCCTCAAACCCTATGCCGAGACCCATGTCTTTACGGCCCACACCCACACCGTCTACAACCATGACCGCCTGAGCTCCTCCCATGTATTCGAGCACAACGCCGGTTCGGTCTGCGGCACCTGGTGGTGGAGCGGCAACGAAACGCCCGGTGTCCATATCGGACAGGACGGCTCCCCGGGAGGCTACACCCTCCTGACGGTGGACGGAACCTCCTTCCGCTGGCAGTACAAGGCAACCAAAAAAGATGTGGGATTCCAGTTCCGCAGCTATGACCGGAACACCATCCACCTGACCGCGGCGTCCTGCGTTCCCAACGCATCCGGCACGTACGCCCAGGACTTCGCCCCCGACTTCTGGGGCACCGCCTCCACAGCCAACGAAGTGTACATCAATGTATGGAACTACGACCCGTCCTGGAAGGTGGAAGTCAGCGAGGGCGGGAAGGCGCTGAGCGCCACCCTGCTGACAGGCGGCTGCCTGGACCCGCTACACCTGGTCGCCTATACGGCCAAACGCCTGAACAAGAACAAAACCGCGACCTTCGCGACCACGCCAAACTATCACACGTTCCGCGTCAGCGCCTCCTCGCCCAGCTCCACCCTTGAGATTAAGGTGACCGACCGTTTCGGGAACATTTATACCGAATCCATGACCCGGCCCAAAACCTTCTCTACCGATACCTACAAATTCTAAACTATAACCAACTATTTATGAGACGGATTCTAATGATCGCTGCGGCGGTGCTTGTCTCCATCAGTGCATGGGGACAAACCCGTACGGTATCCGGCACAGTCCTGGATCCCCAGCAGCAGCCGCTCGTCGGAGCCGCCGTCCTCGTTTCCGGAACAACCAACGGAGATGTGACGGGGCTCGACGGCAACTTCTCACTCCGTGTCCCTTCCGGTGATGTCACGCTGGAAGTTTCCTGCCTCGGCTACACGTCGAAGACCATTCTGGTGCCCGCTGCGCAGGGACAAGTCAGCGTCACGCTGGAAGAGGACAACATGATGCTGGAAGAAACCGTAGTCGTCGGCTACGGTGTCCAGAAAAAAGTCAACCTGACCGGTGCGATTACGGCGGTCGATTCCAAGGAACTCGCCGACCGGACGACGCACAACCTGACGACGATGCTCCAGGGCTCCGTACCGGGCCTGAACATCACCACGTCATCCGGTAATCCGGGATCGACCGGGGCACTGAACATCCGCGGTTTCACCTCCATCAATGAAGCCGATCCGCTGGTACTGATTGACGGCGCCGAAGGAGACCTCTCCCGGGTCAACCCCAACGACGTCCAGTCCATCTCCGTCATCAAGGATGCCTCGGCCGCAGCCATCTACGGCGCCCGTGCCGCCTACGGTGTGATTCTCGTCACGACCAAAAACGGAACAGATAAAGGCGGCAAGGCAACGGTCCGTTATTCCGGACGTTTCGGCTGGGAAGAGCCGACCGTTTCCACAGACTTCGAAACCCGTGGTTACTGGTCTGTCTATACCGTCGACAAATTCTGGCAGACCGATGCCGGCCAGAAGTACACGAACTATACCGAACACGACATGGCGGAACTCCTCGCCCGTGTCAACGACGTGACGGAGAATCCCGAACGGCCCTGGGTGGTCGAGGAGGTGCGCAACGGCCGGAAACAGTGGGTCTACTACTGCAACACCGACTGGTACCACGAGTTGTATAACGACCAGCATCCGGTCCAGCAGCACAACATTTCCATTACCGGCGGAAACAAGGATGTCAAGTACTTTATCTCCGGCGCCTATGACCGGCAGACCGGTGTCATCAAACTGAATCCGGACCTGTACCAGAAATACAACCTCCGGGCAAAGATTGACGCCCGCCTGAACAAGTTCATGCGCCTGTCAAACAACACGTCGTTCTTCAGTTCCTCGTACGATTATCCGGGCGGGAGCAGCATCCAGGACTCTTTCGCCTATTCAGCCCGCCACGCACTGGCCTCCTTCCCGCTGAAAAACCCGGACGGCAGCTGGCTCTATGCGACACCGTTCATTAAATACAATGTTGCCAATGGCCGTCACCTGGTGTTCGGTGAAAACAAACACCGCAACAAGCAGGACCGTACCGACTTCATGAACACGACGGAGCTGAAGATTACGCCCTGGAAGCCCCTGACCCTCACGGCCAATTACACCTACCGGATCTATCAGAACCGGAACCAGTACCGCTCGGTCAACTTCGCCTTCCGTCGCTACCCGGAGGCGGAAATGGAGTATTATACGACCGGTGCGGGGGAAGACAAACTCACGGAAAACACAACGACTTCCCAGCGCCATACCGTCAACGCGTTCGCCACGTATGACGACACCTTCGCCGACGCCCACCACCTGACGGCGACCGCCGGTATGAACATGGAATACTGGGGGTCCAAGGCGGTCGGAGCCGTAGGCAAAAACCTGCTTTCCGAAACCCTCAATGACCTGGATCTGGTCGGGCCGGACGCGACCGGCAATGTCCTGACCGAGGTCAGCGGCGGACAGAATGAGTACGCCATCATGGGCTTTTTCGCCCGTTTGAACTACAACTACAAAGAACGTTACCTGATTGAGCTGTCCGGCCGCTACGACGGAACTTCCCGCTTCAAAAAAGGGCACCAGTGGGGCTTTTTCCCCTCCGGCTCCCTCGGCTGGAGAATCAGTGAGGAGCCCTTCTTCAAACCCGCCCGCCGTTATGTAGACAACCTGAAACTGAGAGTCAGTTACGGTTCCCTCGGCAACCAGGTGGTCCGTACCTCCGGCGGCAGCCAGAACTATTACGCCTATCTGCGGAAGATTTCCATCAACGATTTCGAAGGGTATACGTTCGGAGAAGGAACGACCATGTCCAAGTACGCCACCCTGGGTGCTCCTATCGACGCAGAATTGACCTGGGAGACCGCTGAGCAGATCAACGCGGGGCTGGATCTGGCCGCCTTCAACAGCCGCCTGACCTTCACCGGTGACCTCTACCAGCGCCGGACCCTGAACATGCTGACGGCCGGTCCGGATCTGCCGGCGACCTTCGGTGCCGCTGCGCCGCAGACCAACGCAGCCGACTTGAAGACCTATGGATACGAACTCTCGCTGGGCTGGAGAGACCAGTTCAATTTGTTCGGCAAGCCTTTCGGCTACAGTGTCCGCGGAACCCTCAGCGACTATCGCTCCTATATCACCCGCTTCAACAATCCGTCCAAGTCCCTGTCCATGTCTTATTATGAGGGGATGCGCATCGGGGAAATCTGGGGCTTTGAAGTGGACGGCCTCTTCGCCTCGGACGAGCAAGCCAAAGACTATACGAAGAACGTGCTGAACTGCGGCTATATCAACGGCCGTATGACCGGTGGATTCCTCGCCGGCGACCTCCGCTTCGTGGACCTGGACAACGACGGCCATTACAAGATTGACGAAAACAACCAGTTCGTCCTGGACGAAAACGGACAGCGGATCCTGCTGCCGGAGGACCAATGGCGGGTCAACACCCTGGGTCTTGGCTCCAATACCGTAGACAATCCGGGAGACCGGAAGATTCTCGGAAATGCGCTGCCTTCCCTCCAGTACGGCCTGACCTTCTCCTTCGATTATCTGGGATTCGATGTCTCTGCCTTCTTCCAGGGCACCGGCAACCATTACTGGTATCCGACCGGATTGAACCAGATGTTCTGGGGGCCGTACAGCTATTCCTATGTCAGTTTCCTGCAGCGCGACTTTATCGACCGCGTCTGGAGTGAAGAGAATCCCAACACCTATTTCCCGCGTCCGAGGGCTTATTCTGCCAGCGGCGGCGAATTGTCCAAGGTCAACAGCCGCTACCTCCAGAATATCCGCTACCTTCGTTTCAAGAATCTGACGGTAGGTTACACCCTGCCCCAGAACTGGACCCGGAAGATCGGTCTGGAGAAAGCCCGCGTCTATTTCTCCGGCGAGAACCTGGCCTACTGGTCCCCGCTGAAAAAGAATACCCGCTACCTCGATCCGGAGTCTGCTTTCACCCGCAACAGCAGTGAGGCCGATGCCAAGGACCACATCAGCTATCCTTGGCAAAAGACCCTGATGTTCGGTATTGACATTACATTCTAATATGGAGGATAAGACTATGAAACGAATCATCATACCCGCGCTGGCCATCCTCATCGGCCTCACCTCCTGCAACTGGCTGGACCGGACGCCGAAATCGACCCTGGCCCCGGAGAACTATTTCCGTGACGAAACGGACCTGATGCTGTTCTCCAACACCTTCTATAACAACAACCTCAACAAGGAGCCCTACGACGAGCAGAATGACCACTATGTCTATCTGAATCTTTCAAATGTGCTCCGCGGCGGGTCGAACCGGACCGTTCCGTCCACAGGGGGCGGCTGGGGCAGCGGCGCCGGAGCCTGGGGCGACCTCCGCAAGATGAACACCCTGCTGGAGAATATCGACAAGTGTGAAGACAAGGCGGCCGTCGCGAAATACAGTGGCGTCACCCGTTTCTTCCGCGCCTACTGGTATTTCAACATGATCAAACGCTTCGGCGACGTGCCGTGGATTGACGCCCAGATGGAAACAAACAGTCCGGAGCTCTACAAACCGCGTGACAGTCGCGAAGTGGTGATGGGGCACATGATTGAAGATATCGACTTTGCCATCAACAACCTCCCTGCCAGCGTTTCCACGTACCGGGTGAACAAATGGACGGCCCTGGCCCTGAAGGCCCGCTTCTGCCTGTATGAAGGGACCTTCCGCAAGTATCAGGATCCGGCCAAGTATCCCAAGATGTATGTGGAGCCGCTGCCGGCCGATGCCCACGATGCCAACTACTATCTGGACCTTGCCGCTGACGCCGCCCTCCAGATTATGGAACAGGGCCCCTACAAACTCGCACAACCCGGCGACTACCGCGAACTCTTCGCCAATGTCAACGCCGACAAGGATGAAATCATCCTCGCCATCAAGAACGACCAGTCGCTGCAGGTCGTGAACAACAGCACCGCCTTCACCCTGATGTCAACCCAGGGCGCTCCGGGCCTGACCCGCAAATTCGTCGCCTCTTTCCTGATGGCGGACGGCAGCCGTTTCACGGACAAGGCCGGCTGGGAGACCCTGCAGTTCAAGGATGAGATGGTCGACCGCGATCCCCGCCTTGCGGCCATCACCGTTACGCCCGGATACAAGCGTCTGGGCGCCAGTACCGTGTCCGCTCCGGACTTCGGCAGCAGCACGACCGGTTATCAGCTTGTCAAGTTTGTCATGGACGCCACCCTTCCGGAAGTGGACCGTGTGGACAAATCCTACAACGACATGCCGGTCTTCCGCTTTGCAGAGGTTCTGCTGAACTACGCCGAAGCCAAGGCGGAGCGCGGCACCCTGACGCAGGACGACCTGGACAAGTCCGTCAACCTGCTCCGCAACCGCGCATGGAAGTCGGAAAGCGCACCGCACATCATCCTGGCGGACGCCAATGCCAATCCCGATCCTTATCTATCCTCTGCCGAGTATGGATACAGGAACGTGACGGGGACCAACAAAGGCGTCATCCTGGAAATCCGCCGGGAAAGGGCCATCGAACTGGCCGACGAAGGCTTCCGCCTGAGCGACCTCGTCCGCTGGAGAGAAGGGAAATGCCTGGAACAGCCCATCTACGGAATGTACTTCCCGGGGACCGGTGAATATGACTTGACCGGCGACGGGAAAGCCGATATCTGCATCTGGAAAGACACCAATCCCAAGCACAAGGACATGGTGGACCTGGAACTGGGCAAAGACACCGGCATCATCCTGACCGAAGACAGCAAGGGCTATGTCTATCACCACAAAGGCATCGAACGCAGTTTCGATGAAAACCGCGACTACTACTACCCGATTCCAATCAAGGAGCGCGAACGCAACCCGCAACTCAAGCAGAATCCTGGCTGGAACGACGGTCTCGGTGCTCTTTCTTCCCAATCCTAAATTACTTCGATTATGAAATTGAATCGCATCATATCAATTGCCGCCGTCCTCGTCCTGGGGTCCATGTTGCTGGGCTGCCAGCGGGAAACCCCGATCGGAGAGGCCAGGGCGGTAGCCGCCGGGGAGGAAGTACTCACCTTTGCGGCAGTACAGGCCCCCGCACAGGAACTTCCTGTCTACGCGGACGGAAACTGGGCCATCGATGTGGACGCCGACTGGATTACCGTGGAACCGATGTCGGGCCGCGGCATGGGCAAGGTCACGGTCTCTGTCGCCGACAACCTGAAAGGGTCTGTCCAGGACAAACCGCGCCAGGGAACCATCACCATCCAGGGTGGCAACACCGAACGCCGGGGCATCGTTGTGGTCAAACAGGGCGGCGACACCTACTTTGGCGTCAAGGAATTCACACTCACTCAGCTCTATGAACTGCAGGACGGGGATGTCGCAAAAGTCGCATCCGCCCAGGTGACCGGTCTGTCCAAGAGCGGAGCCGTCCTGACGGACAATACGGGAAGCATCTATGCCACCGGGACGGAGGGACTCTCCCTCGGCGACAAGATTTCCTTCAACGGAAAGAAAACGACCGTGAACGGCATCGGAGCTTTCGTCATGGACGAGCACAGTGTCACGGCAGCCGCAGCGGAGATTACCTATCCGACAGCCAAAGACATCACTTCCGGCATCGCCAGTTATAAGCCCGGCAAAACGGAATATGTCCAGATCAACGGATCCCTCGTCGGAACGAACATCCGGGTCACCAGCGCGATTGAAGTGCCGATCCTGGATCCGCTGGAAAGCCTGAAACTGGACGCGCTCGATCTCCACAAGGCGGTCTTCACCGGTTATGGGGTCGGAACGGCCCTGCTTGTCACGGCCGTGGAAGACGGCGGGGCAGACGAGAGCCTGGTCCCTTATCCGCTGAAATTCAAAGTCCGCACGGAAGATATCAACTACTCGACCGCTACCTTCTCCGCCACCTCCCGGATACAGCCGGTCCTGGGTCTCGGTTACATCGAGTATGTGCCCTTCGACCTGGCCGGAACGGATTCCAACCACAAATATGCGCTGGACGTTTCCGACAAATCTCCGCGCTGCACCGGCCCCTGGCCGGGCGACTACTGGCTTTTCTATGGGAACGGCGCAATCAAGGCCGGGAGCGAAGTCCGTATTGCCTTTGAGGCCCGGACTTCCGGCACCGGGCACAAGTTCTGGATGCTGGAATTCCTCGACGGGGAGGAGTGGCGTCCCGCCTGCGACACCCAGGTTTCCACAGAACCTGGCGAAGAAGTGGTCTACACCCACGCCATGCATGCCGACGGCTCCACCAATGTCCAGGCCGATTACATCGTCAAATACCGGAAGAACAACCCGCATGCCCAGTTCCGCTTCCGCTGTGTCACAAACTGGCAGGCCAACGGAAACGGTAAACTCGGAGCCCGAAACGGCGGCTCTGCCCGTCTGACCGTCACGGACATTCAAGATCCGACCTACCAGCCGACCATCGAGATCGTCAAGGAAGGCAACGGCGTCGAACGGGATCCCATCTATGCAGACATCGCCGTCTCTACCGACCTTCTGACCTTCAACGGAACCCCGACCGGTCCGAAGAAGATCACCGTCAGTTCCGACTATGCCTTCACACTCTCTTCCAATGTCGACTGGCTCAGTTTCGATCCGTCTAATTGCGAGGCCGGGGAACACGAGATTTCCGTCACCTGCGCCCCGAGCGAACTCTCAGAACTCCGGGAAGCCAAGATCAAGATTGTCTCCGAGGACAGCGAAAAATCCATCAACGTCGTCCAGAGTGCCGCCGGTCAGCTGCTGGATCCGTTCGTCAGCGTTTCAAGCGGAAACCGCATCCATGCCGATTCCGAGGCTTCGACCGTTAAAGTCCGGATTCAGACCAACGTGGAAACCCTCCAGACAGAAGTGTCAGAAGCCTGGCTTAGCGTCGCCGAGGCGCCTTCCACCAAGGCCCTCGTCGAATGGAAGGACTACCTTGTCACGCTGGAAGAGAACACCGTAGAAAAGGAACGCACCGGCACCGTCCGCTTCTATAACGACGAGGCGAACATCGAAACCGTTGTCACGCTGACCCAGGCTGGTGTACCCAACGTAAAGGTGTATTTCAAAGATAACTTTGAATGGCTTGCCCCGTATACGGCAGCTTACAAGGAAACGAAACCGACAGCCGTCCTGGATCCGGTCGGAAGCAATGTCTCTTCCCACGACCAGCCGAACATCTGGAACGACCAGACCAATTTCAAGGTCGTTACGGACAAGCTGTACGAACTCGGCTATGAGGACCTGAACCCGACGGCAAAGACCCTCTACATGCAGGAGAACTACTTCAAGATGGGTGCGAACAACAAGCAGACCGGATTGAAGCTCCCGGCCAATGCCTTCGAAGGCGATACGCCCGTCAACGTGGAACTCAGCTTCGACTGGTGCGCCCACATGGGAAGCTCCGGCGCGATTGACGCTGTCACCATCACCGTCGAACTCAGCGGCCCCGGCATCTGTGCCGACAGCGAATCGAATAAGTCCAACGCCATCGTAACGGCCCAGGAAGCCGGCAAGCTCGAGTGGCAGAAGGCCAAAGTCATCCTCGTCGGAGTGACCAAGGATACCCGGATCAGCATCCGGCCGACCAACATGGGATCCACGCCCGCCTACCAGCGCTGGCATCTGGACAACATCCTGATCACGGAGACGGACTACAGCTTCACCCCGTCCGCCACCTTCCCGGTGGTCTGGTCTTTCCCGGAGCCGGGTGACAACTGGAAAGCCGGTGTAGACTTCTACGTCGCCAACCCGTCAGGGTCTTATGTATATTCCGACAACCACGAAGGCAAGCTGACGGTCGTCCGCTTCGGAGATGCGCCCAGCAAGAACCCCACCTACAGCAAAGAAGGGGCTTTGGGCGTCCGCCTGCTGCACTACGGCATTTACAAGGATGATTACTGGCTATTCGAAGTCAATGGAGTGAAAAATCCCGCCGGAACCTATACGATCGGCTACGGTGCCCAGTCCTCCGCCAAGAGTGCGAAGTTCTTCGCCCTCGAGTATTCGGTAGACGAAGGAAGCACCTGGACCGGCATCAATCTCCAGACAAAGAATGAGGCCTGGACCGACGAGACGAACGGCCGGGAAGTCACCTATACTTATGCCATGCCCGAAACGGCCAATGAAGTCAAGACCGTCACGGAATCCTTCAAGCTTCCTGCCCTGGACAAAGCCAAGTTGATGATTCGCGCCCGCGTGGCCGACACCATGGGAGCAGACCGGACCGCCGAAATCAGCGGCCCCGCCCACGGCGGCACCAACCGCATCGGCGGCCGTGCTGAAATCCGCTTTACCGCGGACGAGTAAACTGCGAGATAGATGCCACCGCATATTATTTGCTAACACAATAAAATCTTATGGACAAAAAACAAAACTATTTTACCCCTGTACTGCGCTTCATCCAAGCGAGGTATGACAGGAATTTCCTGGTTTCCACCGAGGGCGGCTCATCCATCGATGACGCCACCGAGGAAGAATGGCCCTTATAAAAAGCATTGCCGTATGAAAAAAGTAATTCTTTTCGCGGCCTTTGCCGCCCTGGCCCTTACCTCCTGCGTAAAGGAAGCCACCCGGGAAACCGCCCCCCGGATGCAGACCGTCTCATTCGAAGCGACCGCTCCAGAGACCAAGACCCTGTTTGGTTCGCCAGACGGCGCCAAGTACCCCGTCTTTTGGACGAATAACGACCAGCAGGTATCCGTGACCTTGAACTATAATTCGACCTTCGGCCAGCTGGACCTGACCCGCTCGGCGGACAACAAGACAGCGACTTTCACGTCCAGCGTCGAATCCGGCCTGAGCGAGTACACATTCGTCGCCGTCAGCCCGGCCGCTGCCCTGATTACCGTCAACGCCACGGAAAAGAGGCTCAACGTGGAAATTCCTGCCGCACAGGTCTCCTCCGCATCATCCCCTGACGAGAAGGCGCAGGTCCTCTATGCTGAATCAGCCACCTTCAATGAGGTCCCCGAGAAGGTAGATATGCCCTTCCATCATATTACAGGCTATTTCCATTTCGTCTTCACAGATTATGCTTCCGTTCTCGGCGAAGCGAAGGTCCTGTCCGTCAGCGTGACGTCTACCAAGGATATTGCGGGCCGGATGTTCTACATCCCTTCCTCGGGTGCGACTTCGGCCAATGCCATGTTCAAGACCATTTCGGCAAGCACCTCGACCCTCGACAATGTCTGGGTCGGCCTGGCCCCCGCGGATTTCTCCAATGAAACGCTTTCCCTTGTCATCAACACCGACAAAGGCACCATTTCAAAGGACATCCAGCTTGGCGCAAGCGCCAACCTGACCTCCGGTAAAATCGCGAAGCTCACGGTCAGTTTGGAAGGTTGCTCCCTCAAGGCTCCGGTCCGCTACAACCTCGTGACTGCCAGCGAGCAGCTCCACATCGGTGACAAGATCCTCATCGTGGCGGCCAACAATGACGTAGCCCTGTCTACAACCCAGAACACCAACAACCGCGCTCAGGCCGGTGTCACGAAGGGTGACGGATTCATCCTCGATCCTTCAGACGCCGTGGAGGTCATCACCCTGGAAGAAGGTCTCAAACCTGGGGAATACGCGCTTCATGCAAGCGGAGAAGCCGGCTATCTGTATGCCGCCTACGAAGAGTCAGGTAGCGGAAACAACATGAGGACCAACCAGACGCTGACCCCATACGGATCCTGGACCATCTCCATTGCCGACAAGCAGAATGGCGAGGATGACGACGATGCCACCGGATTTACGGAGAACGTAGCAACCCTTCTGGCTAAATCCAGTGCGCGTGGCCTGATGCTCTATAACAAGGCAAGTTCCTTGTTCTCGTCCTATATGACGACCAGCAGCCTTCTGAAGAGCAAAGTCAGTTACCTCCATATCTACCGCCTGGACAAGGAGGCTGACACGACGCCGCGCTTCAAGGTCTCCATGCCGGAGGCGAACAGTGAGCATGTCGTTTCCACCTCCGCTGCAGCCAAAGACCTTGAGGTCTATGTCTTCGGAAACGCTGCCTGGACCGCTTCCGTGAGCGGAACTGGCGCCAGCTTGAGCGCCACGAGCGGAAGTGGCAACGCCATCCTGACCCTCTCCATCCCGGAGAACACCTCTGAAACGGCCACTCCTGCCTACACCGTGACGGTCTCCACCACCGCAAGCGTCACCCCTGCCTCCTACAGCTTCACGGTCAACCAGTCTGCCAAACCCGGCGAAGGGGGCATCAAAGTGGGTGCAGTTCTTTGGAGTGAGTCCTTCGCCGGCGGCGCCGCCAACGATACACCGTCCGCGTATCTAGCCAAAGCCACCTCCACCGGAACGACTGTCTATGACGAGGGAACCGTGACGTATACACAGAACGGCACTAGCACCAAACTCTATAACGACGGACTTATTTACCTGAATCAGACTACTTATAATACAGCGGCCAAAAGGCAAGCCACCGGGGCCAATCTGATGAATCTGTTGGTCGCAAAATCCGGCTGGTGGAAGATTGCCGGCATTCCCTGCAAGGGAGTCAAGAAGGTTCAGCTGAAGTACTACAGCAATTCTGTGCCGAATGCCGACCGCACCGTAACGACGGATACAGAAGGAGTAACTCTGGGCACGGTCAGTTCTACGGATTATACATCCGATTGGGACAAGAAAGTCATTGTCATCACGTATGACATCACCTTCAGTGACACATTCTCCGGAGAAGCTTTCAACCTCCAGTTTAACAACACGAGTACCGGAAGCAACATCCGCGTAACGGATGTCACCGTGACTGTGACCGAAGTGTAATAAAGTCCTACTCTCTAACGTTAGCGGCTCCTCCTTCCCGGATGGAGCCGCTGTTGCTATCATGACGATGCAAAGGTAAGCCTCCGAGCATGGTAAGGTGAAAGCATCCTGAAAAACACACAAATGTATTTGCGACGGCTCATTTTTTCAATGGCTTTTGTCGCAAAAACAGTTAATCCGTCGCAAAAACATAAAAATCTGCAGGGTAGATGTCCCTGTGATAGTGGCGTTTCCAGGAATTGTTCTGAACTTTGTCCTGGTCGGGCCGCTACTGTCACCAGGCCGGAGGGAAGTTCGCCCGGCCGTTCCCCAAGGCCGCAATACCTTTCATCATGGACACAAAAGCACCTCGCAGAAAAGACCTCGAAAATCGGAAAATCGATTACAAGGCCGCCCTCGAAAAACTCAATTCCAATCCCCGTCTCCGAAAACTCCCGGAAGAGGAAAAACGCATCATCATCGACAACATCTTGTTGGCTCCCTTCCTGGATTTGACTGATGATTTTGCCTTCAAGAAAGTGCTGGGACACAATGCGGACATTCTTCGTGTGCTCCTTTCCGATATTCTGGACGAGGATATCATAGAAGTCACCTATGAGTCCAACGAGATTCCCGTCCTGGCTGAGGATGATAAACACGCTCGCTTCGATGTCAACTGTACACTGAAAGACGGCCGGAAATTTATTGTTGAGATGCAGAATCGGAACGAGAAAGATATCCACCAAAGACTTTTCTATTATGGAGCCGCACTGGCCGCCTCCCAGATTAAAAAAGGGGCTCCCTATATCGACCTCCGGCCGACCTACGTCATCGCCTTCCTTAATTTCGAGCAGACACATCTCCTTCTGAAGGACAACAAGGTCGTCTTCTGTTACAGTCTCAAAGAGATGGAAACGGAAGAGCAATATGAATCCGATCCGCTCCTGATCTATCTCTGCGAGATGCCTCGTTTGAACAAGGGCATGCAGGAGCTGGACACGCCCGTGGAAAAGTGGTTGTATATCTTGCGAAATTGTAGTAAATTTGCTCCGGGAGAGCAAGAAGCATTTGGCAAACGCTATGCGGAGCTCTTCACGCAGGCCCGCACCAAACACCTTACAGAGGAGGAACTTATGGAATATTTCGACTCAAAGATTACAGCATATCGTGCCCGGATGCTTCAGGAAGCCTCTTATGATGAAGGTTTCAAGGCCGGTGAGGTTCAAAGCAAGGCCGAGATCGCCAAGGCGATGCTGGGCAAGGGCTACGACCTAGCCACGATCCAGGAACTCACCGGCCTCTCCCCCGAAGAAATCAAGTCGTTATAACCTCCTGTCTCCGGATGGCCTCGGCGTAGAAGGTTCTCCGGCTTTTCTGGGAAATGGGATAGCGTTCGAGGCGGTGGGCAGTCCAGAGATGTCGGCAAGAAGCGCCTGATGCGCGGGTTACTCATGTGTTCAATTTGGCATGAAAGATAGTGTTATTTTCTTATCTTTGCGTATCCAATTCCTCATTCAAATGAAAAAACTGCCGAACATATATATCACCATCCTCATCGTGCTGTACGCGGTCCTGTCCTGCGGAAAAGATGGAGGACAGGAAAGTTCCTCCACCAGTTTCGACCTCCGGAAGGAAATCCTCGGCGAATGGGAAATCCACCAGGCCAGGTTCGACAAAGGAGCGGCCATGACGGACTGGGAACTTGAGACGACCCGCTTCACTTTCAAGGAAAACGGATATTTCGAAACACAAGGATACTTCGGCAGCGGATCGGGATCCTTTTCCATCAAGAGCAGCCAGATCACGACGCTCGTCAACAACCAGCCCTTCATGGATATACTCGTAAACGGCATCAAAGACGGCCTTCTCGATGTTGTTGCCACCCTAAAACCCTCCGAACAACGGATTTGGATGAGTTGGTATCAACCCAACATCATAGAAACCCCTCCCACAACCGTGCCCCCCGAGACCGCTTTCTCGGACGAACAGAATGTCCAGCAGGCTATCCTGAGTGTATATAGTAGCCTGTCCCCATTTATCGTGAACAAATACGCCATTGAGGCAGACCTCTGCAACGGACGCTTCGAGAAGCTGTATCCGGACGGGAGTGAGATCAAGCAGGCCTGGGCCAAGGCCTATGAGAGCCTGCACCGCATCAATGCCTTTCTTTCCTTGCTTTCGGGGAACAATGAGTATACGATAAAATACACGTCCCACATCGCTCACATCAAAGCCTTGAGGGCCTTGCTGACTTACAATCTCGCGACCGTTTGGGGCAAGGCGCGATATGAAGAAACGCCCCATGACATCGCCGCTCTGCCGCCCGTACTCATGGCCGCACAACTTCTTGAAGCGGCCCAAAAGGATCTGGAAGCAGCCACGCAGGAGTCTTATTCTCTGAAAGGAGTTGCAGCATATCTATATCTCAATCCCACCGCCGCACAGCTTCTTCTCGCAGAAGTCTACCTGAGCAGAGGAGACATGACAAAGGCAAAAGAGATTTACAACCGGATCTCCCAACAGGCTCCGGAACAGATTCTTGTCTTCAACGAGGTAGATGCCACCGGAGTCGTGGTCGTCCAGAGCATCCCGGTTTACACGCGAAAGCATGTCGAAGTACTCGCCGCTGAGGCCGCCGGACAGACTGAAGGCCTTCCTGAGAGCTGGAAACAGCAGGGGCTGACCTATGGATACTGGCAGATGCTCAAACGCCTTGGAAAGGCCGAGACCGTCACCGGCTGCCAGCGGTATCAACTGCTTTTCCCGTATCCATGGAATGCAATCACGGACGGATTCACCCAGAACGAAGGGTATTAACATCCTTGGACGCCTTGTAAGGCGTTATGCCAGCTTCCGAGAGAATCATCCGCGTGGCCCAGCTGATCCAGCGACGTCTGGGACTTCAGCGACCTCCGGCCGACCTACGTCATCGCCTTCCTAAATTTCGAACAGACACATCTCCTTCTGAAGGACAACAAGGTCGGTGAGGCGAAAGGGGTTGAGCAGGGCATAGAGCAGCGTAACGTCGAGATTGCCAAGGCGATGCTTGCGGACGGTATGGGCATTGCGCTCGTTGTCAAGTATTCCGGCCTCTCAGCCGAAGAGATTTCTCGATTATAATCACTCGCTCGGAGGGATTATGCGGCAATGGTCGCTCTGAAGGTATCACGGAGAAGTTCGTCATTGCCCGGTAACCTTATGCCGGCAAATGTATGTGTACAAATGAATCGGCACTGAGGTCGAATCCATGTCCACATACAATGTTTAAGGGCCAATCCCGGGGCATTTCATCTATATGTGTGCAGAAATAAGGCACTCCTGACGAAATTCGTGTACACATGCAGAATGAGGTGACTCCCTTCCTGACGAAGAGCGGAAATGGCTACGAATGACCTCTTGTTTTCTTCCGCAGATTTGTCTAATTTTGCCCCGGAGGAAAAAATCAAATATCTAAGCGACATGACTACAGAGCGTGACATACGGAACCAGATTGCCTACGCTAAGGATAAGGGGATTGAGCAGGGACGTCAGGAAGGCATCGAACAGGGTATCGAACAAGGCGTAGCTCAGCGCAATGCCGAAATCGCCAAGGCGATGCTTGCTAAGGGCTATGACCCAGCCACGGTCCAAGAACTTACCGGACTTGCCGCCGAGGAGATCGAGGCGCTGAAGTAAGCGATTCGAAACGTCACATCTACATTCTTTTTCTCTCCGGTGAAATTTTGATATCTCCGGAAAAATATCTATATTTGCAGGCTTTTTCGCGGGACGGTCCCGCGGAGCGGCAGTAACAAACAAACTCATTGCACTATGGCAGAATATTTAGCGCCAGAGAAAAAGCAAGAGATTTTCGCGAAGTACGGGAAGTCCAATAAGGACACCGGCTCTCCTGAGAGTCAGGTTGCTTTATTTTCCTACCGTATCGCTCACCTTACAGAGCATGTGAAGAAGAAAACGATGGCCGTGGCTACGCGCCGCTCTCTTCTTCGCCTGGTCTCTAAGCGCCGTCAGCTTCTG